>Ga0131853_10002156_pt1 | contig 35336 bp, 41 predicted proteins | sample TergutLab28metaG_FD_92764 | JGI IMG/M metagenome (GOLD analysis project Ga0131853, IMG submission 92764) | Labiotermes labralis P1 segment gut microbial communities from Petit-Saut dam, French Guiana - Lab288 P1 (version 2) (version 2) | ecosystem: Host-associated > Arthropoda: Insects >... | reverse complement strand
CTCCTTTGTTTTTGGTGCGGTTGGCGAACCTACACCTATTCTAACAAAGGAGGATACTTTTTTCTCCGCATAGCTAAAGCTTTTTTGAACCACCGGCTTAGCCGGTGGTTTTCTTTCACAGAAAAAACCGGGCAAACCCCTTTTCTGAGGTTTGCCCGGCTGTCTTTCCAGTTCATTTGCCTAGTTTTGGCAATGACAAGAAAACGGCGCCCAGCAAACCCCGTCAAACCAAAGCCAAAACTTATTAACTTGTGCAACAGCTTGAAACAGATTCATGCCAGACTCCTTCCCTTCATTAAATCGTTGTGCTATACAGTAACATCTTTCTTTTTACTTGTCAAGTGTTATTTTATTCCCCGTGAAGCCGATATAAAAACCGGGGGCTGATAAGTAATTCTTTCCGCTCTGCTTCGTCGTGCATACGCACTCGTTCCCCGTGGGTTAGTACATGGCTCTGCTTTTCAACCAATGCAGTTGCGCCAACAAAGATACTGCCATCCGAATGATTCACAACCTGCAAAGCGCCTTGCTGTTCCGCTACAAAATAAATCTGCTCCGACCCGGGGAAAGTGCCTGGAATGCGGCATTTTTTTAAGATTGCGCCCAGAGAAAGTGTGTGGGACTTGCCCAAACGAAAGACATGAGATGTCGGTGTGTTCGTGTCATCACTCGGAATCAAGGTCACATATAGATCAAGCTTTCCAGTAAAAGCAAACCTAGGGTCAAATTCCTGTATGGGTGGTAAATCCACAATCTGTTTGGCTTGCTTGGAACGAAAGCGGAGTAGCGTACGGAGTAGAAGAATCATCAAAGCAAAACAAAGAATTGCGATTCCCAGCACAGTAGAGCCCCGCGCGGTTTCTGAAACGGAGGCCTCTTCAGGCGCGTCTGCAGGAAGTTCTGCAACAGGCGGCGGCAAACCCTCGTTTCCTTCATCAGCCGCGTCAGCAGAATCTGGCTCATCAGCAGAAGATGGGGGCAGGGTGTGGATCACGACTTCCTGGAAGTTGGGGATGTTGATTCCAAGTGTCTCCAAGTGGGTTTTCCAAGCTTGGATTCTATCGTCTGCTACTGCATCCAATGTCAAATCTATGGGGAAAAACTGTGTGCTAGATAGCGGATCGAGACGGATCAGTTCTCCTGTACTGTCTGCAAGCCAAGCTATGGTCGAACCGTCGTGTTGGGTCTCTGTCATGAGCTGTAAGTCCCATTCCAGAATCAGACTTGCGTGGCTGGCGCCCACAGCGGAAAATTCGATCTCAATTGTCGGATCTATGGGTTGATCGACTTCTATAACAGCAAAACGCTGTCCTCTTTGTATGCCCACATTACTACCGTTCCCGCTGACAACAAGATGGTCAATGGGTGATTCCGCTGTAAGGAGCACCCTGGCAGAGTCAATCCCCACCGCCGGGAGACGGATTGTGAAGGTACCCATAGAGTCCGCGATCCGGGCGGCGCCAACCTGGCTTCTGGCCACACCTAAGACATCAAAGACCATAGCAGATGCGACTTCGCTTAGCTCTTCGGATAGTGTATCTTGAAATAAAGTTCCGCCGGTGGCATGGGCGAGGCCTAGAATCGCCTCATGAGTTGCCCAAAAATCTCTGCCGATGGAAATGGTGTGTACTTGGATATCAGACTCGGTGATTTGGGCTATCATCTCTTCCGCTAGACGCGTAGCCTCTGCGGTGGCAGTGTAAGTTGGGAGATGTGCCATCTCACCGTCTGTTACAAAAAGAATCGTACGGCTCTGGGCGTTGTCGGAAAACAGTTCGACTGCTTGTCGAAACCCTGCGCCGGAGTTTGTGAAATTTGTATATCTGACTCCGTCTAAAATTGCAATAATCGCGTCCCCGGTACCGATATCCGGCGGCACAACATCTACTACATCCGCATGAAAGGTGACAAGACCCAGATGCCAATAAGAAGGCAGAGTATGTATGATTTGCTTCAAGGCATCGGGGGCTAAAAATGCGGTATCATTCCAGCTCATAGAGGTGCTAATGTCGAAGAGCACAATAAGCTCATGGGCTTCTGCATCAGCAGAATCTACACCCAAGCTGGGTTGCGAAAAGAGAAAGACGGCGCATAGAATAAATAAAAATACAAGCCGCTTTTTGCGTTTATTCATATCACACCCGCCTTCCTTATTACTTGCGACAAATACTACCATATCTTGTGGTTATAGTCAATCTGGCTTTTGAATTAAAAATGAGATTATTTTGAAAGTTTTCATTGCATTTTGGCGGTTTTTGTGCTATATATTAATAAGTATGGGTATCCATCTCTGATGGAAGCTCTTTCGTTCGATTTGTTCGAGAAAATGTTATTGAACTTGTGGGGAGATGTTTGAGTCATGGATAGAATTGAATTTGCAAAACATACCTTTGGCGGATATCGGACGGAAGATGTAGATAGCTATGTAAGTGGTTTACAAAAACGCATCGCAACGCTAGAGCAAGGAGAAGATGCGCTGGCAACCAAAGTGCATCAGCTTGAGACGGAAGCTGAAACAGTTCGTCAGGAAAAAGATGAGGCACAGAAAAAGTTGTCTCAGCTAAAAGACGAAGTCTATAAGCTGGAAGCTCAGACGAAGTTTGCCAATGACAGCAAGAAGGAACTGGAGAATTCTAAGGCGAAGATCAAGGAACTCAATGCCGAGATCCAGCGTTTAGCTTCTGCGCCCAAGCAAGCTGAGGAGCAAGGTGCCGAGCGCTCAAAAGAGCGGATCAAAGAGTTAAAAGATGAAATCCAGCAGTTAGCAGAGCAGAAAAAGCAAAGCGAAGCGCAGAGCGCAGAGGCCGAAGCAAAATTGCAAGCGGAGTTAGAGCAATCCGTGGCAGAGTTGGAACAGGCCAATGTAGCCATCCAGCAACTGCAAGAGCAAATAGAGGCCGAGGCCGCTTCCCAAAGCCAAAACGATGCACTGCCCCAGGAAGAAGCGAACTTTATGGAGTTCGTGAATAAATTCTCTTCCGACTTTAACGAAATGTTCGAAACAGGGCAACGGGTTGCCAGCGAATATCGGCAGAAAATTGAAACCGAGACAGAAGCCTTCAAAGTCCAGACCGAGGCAGAGCTTGAGGAAATGCGCATAGCGGCCAATGCCCACGCCGAAGCCCTGGTGCAAGACGCGGAAAACAACGCGGCGGCGCTACTGGCGGCGGCATCGGAAGAAAACACACGCATCATTGCCGAAGCCAATGAAACCCTGGAAAACGCGCGTAAGGAATCTGCGCAGACGATAAATCAGGCGCGTGCCGAAGCGAACCAACTTGTGCAAAGAGCGAGAGACGAAGGAAAAGAAGTCCTAGAAAAAGCGGCCTTTGAATCTCGTGAGATCTATGTCCAACTAGAAGAGGACAGAAAGAGCGCCATCAGCCAAGCGGAAAAGATCATTGCGAAGGCAGAGGCAGAGGCGGAGGAGATCGTGGAAGAGGCTTCCACAACAGCCGGACAAACCGTCAAAGAGGCAGAGTACAAATTACAACTCGCCAAAGAGCGGGGCGATAAAACCCTGGCTAAGGCCAAAGAAAAAGTCGATAAGCAAATGGAAGAAGCCAAGCGAGAGTACGCCGAGCTTCGTAACCTCATTGAGAGAAGCCTCGAGCGCTATCGGAACTTATCAAACCAAGTCCCAGAGAAGGACGAGATCTAAACAAACATATGAAAAACAAAACGCCGCTCCAGGCTTTGGGAGCGGCGTTTTTTGTGGAGATGTGTTAGGAAAACATGGCGATAATATTTGCGATAAAGAGACCTTAGGGTTGTACAAATTCTGCGCCGCGGACGTCCATCTCTCTGATAGACGTTGCGACCACGCGGAGGAACTGCATTCCGCCGCCAACTTCATAAAATTCAAGTACACCGGTGACTTCTACCCACGCATCATCCGGAAGCGGTGCGATGTCACCTAAATATATCTCATATCCGATGATGCCGTCATCTCCGCAACAGTCCATTACATGGCGAAGTACCATGTAGTAATCTTCTCCAGTGGCCGCCCAATGAAGGGTGCGGAACATGCCTTCATACCGAACTGTCCGCCCCACATATTCCTCTGCGTTTCGGTTGATATGCATCATTTCGGTGATAAAAAAGCGTTCAGAGATCTCGACGATGTCACCATCGCCGTTCCCGCCACCGGAACAGCCCGCTAAGAGAGCGACAACCAGTACAAGCAATATCAAAATTTTTTTCATAATTTAACCTCCTCGTTTTACAAGAGCCGCACCACTGGCGAGCATAAATACAATCAGATTCGCCCCCACAACACTAGCCCCCGGCGGCAGGTCAAAGCCGAAGGAAAAGGTCATGCCCGCAAAGAAGCAAACAATCGCAATCACAGCCGCGCCGATCACCACAGAGAGGAAACGCTTGCAGAGCCGCATGGCGGAAAGAGCCGGGAAAAGGGTTAGACTTGTGATAAGTAAAGCCCCCATCATCCGCATACCCAGTACCACGGTGACCGCAGTGAGTAGAGCAAGTAAGCTCTTATACACTTCTACCTTGGTACCCGTTGCCTTGGCGAAGGTTTCGTCATAGGTGACGGCAAACAGTTGCTTGTAGAATAACACAAAGAGAGTAATAACAACAGCGCTTAGTGCAATACTCAGATACATATCCATTCTTGTCATGGCAAAGACACTACCAAAGAGAATGTTACAAATATGCAAGGTAATCCCTGTAGTAAGCCCCATGACAATCACACCGATGGCAAGCCCGGAGGTGGAAATCAAGGCTACAGCGCTGTCACCGTTGATGTGATTGCTTTCATTGAGACGGAGGAGCAAAAACGCGGTTGCCACAACAACTACCATCGTCACAGGCAGAGGCGCCAGATCAATCACACCGGCGATTACCATAGCGGCAAAACCCACATGACTCAGACCCGTGCCGATCATGGCATAGCGCTTTAGTACCAAACTCACACCTAAAAGGGCGGCACATAGAGAGACTAAGAGTCCCACCACAATGGCGCGTTGCATGAAGGTGAAGGAGAGCATGTCAAAGAGGAGCGTCATGTTAGATCCCCTCCTCTCAAGAAGTGTTGCCCAGCTTCCGTCTTGCGGTATTCTCCCGCCGAGCCGAAGAATACCTGGCGATTTTGTAAGTGGAGGATGCGGTTCGCTTCCCCCACGCCGCTGTGTACATCGTGGGAAATCATGATAATGGTAATGCCAAGGTCACGGCGGAGTTTCGCGATGGTTTCGTAGAGCTCTGCCGTTACAATGGGGTCTAAGCCGCTCACCGGCTCATCTAACAGGAGCAGCTTTTCTGTGGCACAGAGGGCGCGGGCTAAAAGCACCCTCTGCTGTTGTCCGCCGGAAAGCTCACGAAAGCTCTTGTTCTTTAGGGGTAAGATTCCCAGCTCGTCCATGTTTGCCACGGCAATTTGCCGGTCACCTTTGGTATAGAATGGCCGCATCCCGCGGCTACTGAGACGCCCGGAAAGCACGACCTCGTTTACACTAGCCGGAAAATTCTTTTGGGCGGAGGACTGTTGGGGCAAGTATCCGATTTGTGTCTGCTTGAGTCCATCGCCCATTTCGATGGTGCCGGATTTTGGGCGCATGAGACCCAGGAGCCCTTTCATCAAGGTGCTCTTCCCCGATCCGTTTTCTCCTACGATGCAGAGGTAGTCCCCTTGATTCACTTCAAAGGACAAACCCGCTACAACAACCTTTCCGTCATAAGCAAAGGCCGCATCTTTACAGGTAATGAGTGCCATTAACTAAGCGCCTCCCTCAAATGCTCCACATTGCGCCACATCAGGTCGAGATAGGTCACACCGGCCGCAAAATCAGCGGCGCTGACATTGTGGGCAGAATGGAGTTCCAGCAAACGCGCCCCTGTGTCTTCTGCGATGACGTTTGCAATCAACTGGTTAGAAAATTCGATATAGAAAATAACGGGAATCTGTTCCGCCCGAACCGTTTCAATCAATCCAGCGATGGTAGCGGGACTTGCGGTGGTTTCAGCACTACAGCCAGGGAATGCGGCATGTGCGGTAAGGCCAAGGTCATACATGAGGTAACGGAAGGGGAAACGGTCACCGAACACCACGGTATGCCGCACGCCCTGGGCGGCTACTTCCCGGAAGGCTTCATCCAATTCTCTAAGCGCCTCATTATAGGCGGCGGCATTTGTACGGAAGAGATCCCCATGATCGGGATCTAGTTCTGCTAACACTTCTGTAAGGCCTTCTACAATCAAGATAGCATTTTGCGGAGAGGTCCAGACATGCTCATCGTAGTCATGGTGGTGGTGGCCATGATCATGATGGTGATGATCGTGGTCGTGGCTATGGTCGTGATCATGGTCATGTGAATGGCTGTGGTCGTGACTATGGTCATCATCGTGATCATGTGAGTGACTGTGGTCATGACTATGGCCATGATCGTGGGAATGACTATGGTCATGGCTGTGGCTATGATCATGGTCATGTGAATGGCTGTGATCATGGTCGTGGTCATGGTCTGCTGTAAGCAGGTGATCAATAAAGTCTAGCAGTGCCACTACAGTAAGTGTATCGTGATCCAGTGCGCCAAGAAGGGTGTCAATCCACGCTTCTCCGTGTCCGCCGGTGTAGATGAACAGATCTGCCTCCAGCATGGCAATCATGTCAGAGGGGGTGGGTTCAAAGGCATGAGCTTCCGCACCCGGAGAGATCAGCATACGTAAATCTACGCGGTCGCCAGCAATCTGGCGGATGAAGTCATACTGAGGAAATGTAGTAGCGATTACACTAAGACGTTCAATGTCCTCTTCTATTTCAGCGGGAAGTGTCACAGGTTCAGCGGGCGCTTCTGTTGGTGTGGGAGCCGGTGGCTCAGCTTGTCCGCCGCATGCGGCTAAAAATAACATGCTAATTACGATTAGTAAAGCTATGAGTCGTTTCATCAGATAAAAACCTCCAAAAATTTTAAATAAAATAATAAGCATTAGAAAACGACAAGAGCCCGACCCCCTCTTAAAAATTTAGGCGCCGTGATATCTTGTCGTTTTGGTTTTTATCTTAGTTATTCAGCCTCGCTTTTAAAAACACAAGGCTTTCCATATTCTGTCTCAGCAAGCGTGCGCTTGCTGTAAGTCCCAAAAGCAGAAGCAAAGCCAAAAGTCCAACTAAGAACCCCGTCGCTCCGCCAAGGAGTCTTAAGCTTTCCTGCACCTTAGCCAAAATTTTACAAGGGACACACTCCGGCACGCAACAGCTTGCGGTATGTGTCGCTAAGGAGACGGTGGTAGACATGGTGATAACCAGAAGCAAAAGGGCAAGCAGAAGAAAGCAGATTCTGCGTCCTCGATCTCGATTCATATCACCACCACCTTTCCATCTTTAAATCTAACATGTTTATCCCATACTTGTCAAGTTAGAATTTGTCGAGGGCTTATACCTGCACGGCTGAACGGAACCCTCTGCTGGCATAGTAGGAATCCGCGCCGTTGTGATAGGTAAACACGCGGTCAAACCGCCGGTCACAAAACAGCGCACCCCCTAGAGATCTGGTGTCATCCGGCGTGAAAATCCAGCTGGATGTTTTAACATCAAACACACCCAGGGTTTGCAGTTCATAGTATTCCGCCTCTGTCAAGAGCCGCGCCCCCATCACTTCTGCCATATGAACAGCACTGTCTCTGGGTTTGTTCGCCTTTCTCGCTTCCAGCGCCGCCTGATCGTAGCAGAGACTTCTGCGCTCTATGGGGCTTTCAGGGGAACAATCGCAGAAGGTGTATCGATCGGTCTCGCTGTCATATCCAATCACATCCGGTTCTCCGCCAGACTCCTCCATTTGGCGAAGGGTTTCCAGCTTCTCAGGATTTGCTTCCAATCTTACTTGTACGGCCTTCCAATCCAATCCTGCATGGCGATCCATGTTTTGCTCAAAGCGCGCCTGTAACAAGTTAAGTAAGCTTTCCATCTATTTCACATCCCTTTCTATTAGGCATCGCCTTCTTGTATAATTTTATCCATAATTTTCTTTCTAAAGGGCAAAATGATCACTAGCGCAACAAGCACAATCACGCCCATGACAATCGCCGCCGTATAATTGCCGCCGGAAATGCGGTCTCCCAAAAACACATACATCAAAGTAGCCGGAAGACTGCCCAAGACGACTGCGATGACATATTTACCTAGGGAAACCTTGGTCTCCGCAAACAGATATGGTCCTGTACTAGAGAGCCACGGTATCATGAAAAAGAAGAAGGCCACGATTTCCAGTCGCTTGATTGTAGCAAGCCGTTCTTTTAAGGGGAACTTTTTGGGTTTTGTACGAGGTTTTGCCTTCGGCTTAATCAAACTACCCACTTGCCGCATGGAAATCACCACAAAGAGGTTACCTAGGGCGATTCCACAGAGGAAGATAACCGGTCCCCAGAGAATACCATAAGTGAGGCCAGCCAAAACCCCAACCACAGGTGCGGGGATAATCGGGATAATGACTTGTAACGCGGATAATCCAAGCAGAGCCGGGACACCTCGCCACCCGAGGGCGTTAACCGTCGCCACAAGGCTGGATGCGTCTCCGTGGTCTACAATAATATCTGTTAGCAGGGGAAGCAGTTGGATTACCATGGCAAGCAAGAGACAGAAAAATATTGCGATTAGAATAATGGCGCTCTTATTTTGTTTTTTCATCATGCATCACCTGCTATTCGTGTAAGAGTGTAAGCAAAGTCACCTCTGGTCTGGCAAACACGCGGGGATAATAATCCCCAATGCCGCGGCAAACGTAGACCGGCGTTCCGTCCCGAGACTCTGCCCATCCGCCCCGAAACCGCGTGCCATAGTCGGAGATGACCCGTGTGTCAAGACCAATGGACCATAGACCGAAAAAGTTAAGCTGTCCGCCATGGGTGTGACCGCTCAAAATCAAATCGACACCTGTGGTATCGTGCATCATGGAGACATCGGGGTTGTGAGACAAGAGCAGTACAAAACTGTCAGATCCAGCCCCAGCGATGGCGGCGGAAACATCGGGATTCCGATTCCACAAGTCTTCCACACCAGCCAGATAGAACCCATCCCGCACATAGGTACCGTTATTGGAAAGAGGGGTGATATTGTGTGCCTCCATGGCTGGGAATAAAATATCGTATGTATCGTGGTTCCCCTCAACACCAAAAATCCCGTCAGTGTTTCCGATCTGGGATACCAGCGTCAGCGTCCGCTCTAGGGCGTCGCTATCATAGGTGAAATCTCCGCCCAGGAGCACTAAGTTTACCTGTCTCTGGTTGAGCTCGTCCACAACGGTCTGTAATCGCCTGTCATTCAAGGCGTGGATATCCGTCACAAAGGCGATTCGATACCCATTCATCTCAGCCGGAACATTTGGCGAAGAAAAAGAGATGTCATTATATACAACAATGCGATCCAATGTAAGGGCATGACCCCCATGGATCAAAACAGTGAGGATCAGCAAGAGGAGCAAAATACGTCCAATGATACGCCTAGGTGATTTACTTCGATTTTTCATCCGAAGTCACCTCCGATTTTCGGCCTTCCAGGCGACCTTCGATTAGAATCGCGGCACAGAGGACAACGATGCCTGCCAGATAGCCGCCGATTACGTCTGTCACAACGTGGACACCCAAATAAACCCGGCTCAGACCAACTGCAAGGATAGATAGAACTGCAAAGACAGTGAAAGCGATTTTCAACCATTTTTTGGTGGCATACCGCAATACCATTAGTGTACACATACCAAAAAAGACCACCGCGTTCATGGAGTGACCGCTTGGATAACCAAAGCCCCCCGGGCTTATCAGTTGGTTCACATCAGGGCGCTCTATAGCAAAGATGTTTTTCAGTATAATCGGCCCCAGGATTGCAGAGATGCCCACCGTGATGCCAATGGGCAGACCGATTTTCATCCTTGTCCGGGGGATAATCAGCAAGAGAAGGATAATAGGCGCATAGCTATACCAGTGAGTCAGACTGCCGATTACCGTAGAGATAGTGGTCAAAGTCGGTGTAATTCGTTCCGCAATGGGCGCATAAAGCGCGTCGTTAAAGACCTGAACAGGTGCGCTTTCTGTGACGACTAAAGTTGTCACAGCGGTAAAGAGCAGGAATGCGACTAGTAGTATTAAAACGGTTCCTTTGGTTTTCATTTCTGACCCCTCCCATCTAGATTGACTCCATGAAAGTTGCCTGTTTGTCTGATTTACCAAATGTAAAGTGAGTTACAAGATCATTATACTACAACATTCGCAAATGTTCTATCTCTTTGCAGAATAAAGATGAAAACTTTCTGTGACATAAATAAAGGGCACGACGCCTTCAATGCGCCATGCCCTTTGTAGGGGCGACCGCCCCCGGTCGCCCGTGTATGGTCAGCACACAAATCCCCAATGTGTGCAATCTGGATCAATGGGCGATCGCCCCTACGCACCTGCTACGTCAGGCATCGGTCACCTTTAGCGCACGTGCTAAAACTTCATTGCACACAAACACAAGGACAATAAAGGCAAGCCCCAAGGGGAAGAGCGCTTCATAAGAAACAAAGTGCATGAGTTGACTGGTGATAAAGAACAAAACCGCGATTCCGGCACCAAAAGCCGCAAGCTCTAGTCCCACAATTTTAGATAATACGCGAGGTGTAAAACGATTTGATGTATCACTCACCAAAGTCGGAAGCATGGGTCCCAAACCAAAACCTGTCAAAGCCATACCTGAGACGTTGCTGGTGAAATAGAGTACCCCAATTCCTAGGACAGCGATCAGCGCGCCAATCCGCACAATGGGGACTTCTTTCAGCCACTTTGCCGCCCAGCCGAAAAACATACGCCCAGCCGTCATGGAAACATAGTAAACAGCGGAGAAGATCGCAACGGTATAGGCAGTTTGATCCCCCCGGGCGATCAGCGCGGCGCCTGTAAAAAACACAAGGGTATAGTCTGTGCCGCCAAGGAAGAAGAATGTCAATATCTCTACCACTTGATGCCATTTCTTCGTCAGGTATCGCTTCTGTTCCGCAACTTGCTCTGTTTCCCCTTGTACGGATTCCTCATCAATCCAAACTTTTTTATACATACTGATGAGAAGCATAATTGCGACTAGTCCCAGAATCCCGGTAATCACAAAATACCCTGCGCGCCAGCTTAATACAGCCATCATTTGACCCATAATGATGGGACTTAATGTGGCGCCCGCACCCCAAAAGCAGTGCATCCAATTGTTGTGTCTGGCTGTGAAATGTTTTGCCATATAGGAGTTCATACTGGATGCCATAAGGCCGGTACCGAAGCCGTAAACCGTTATAGTCGCAAGCACCAGCGTAAAATTAGGGGATAGGGCAAGACCAACAAAACCTGCACCCATGATGATGAGACCCCACAAATAAATGGTTTGCAGTTTCATAAAGCGGTTCAGCCGCGCCAAAAGTACCCCGGCTAGTGTATAAGTAACAGAGTATCCTACCAAAATATAACCCGTATGGGCTGTGGTCATGCCTCTGATTTCATCTGCGATCCCGAGCCAGGATACGGTAAATGCGCCATCGGGAAAGCCGACGACAAAATAGCTTATCAAAATAATGCCCAGTAGCCACAGTCGATTGTTCTTTACGATTGCCATGATAATTCCTCACCTTGTGTTTGATATAAGCCTTCCGCAAATGTCATAGATTTTTCGATAAAGGCATCACTTGCCACATCCACACCCAAAAGCCGCATGATATGTTGGATGAAGCGCAAGCGTTTACGCAAGCCTTCCGCGTCACATTCCAGGGTAACGGGATCACACCAGATGCAAAACAGCAGATTAAACAGCTGGGCGCACTCTTCCGGGAAGTCTGTCTGGATCGAGCCGTCCGCATTGCCCTCTTTGATGAGCTCTGTGATGATGGGTGATATTTTCTTCGCCCACACTCTCAAATCTTCCAAAATGAGGCGGGGGCTTTGGGAGATGAGTGCCAGCTTAGACAAGGGCGTTCGTTCCGCCTCATCATAAAATCTGTTGAACAGACCTGCGATCTTTTCTTTGGCTGTCAGCGTTTCCATCTCAGAGAGCCATTTACGCATATCATCAGCCGTTGAGTCATTGTGCTTGTCTAAGACTGCCGCCAAAATATCTTCTTTCGACTTGAAATGGTGGAAGAGTGTCCCCTTAGACAGCCCGGTTTCGCTTACGATTTCTTGCGTGGTAGTTTTCTCATAGCCTTTCTCTAAAAAGAGCTTTTCGGAAACAGATAGGATGGATTCAATTGTTTTCTTGGGATTGATGGTTCGTGTCATGGGTATAGCCCTCCTCTCTCAGATCAAGTAAAAATACATTAGACCGACCGACGGTCTATCATACAATAACACCTTCTTTCTCTCTTGTCAAGTGTGTGTACCACCCCGCCCTTCGGGCACCCCTCCAAGGAGGGGTGGCAGGCAAAGCCTGACGGGGTGGTGCCCTTGAATAACAAACACATATATGCTACTCTAGAGACAGCTCAGAAAAGGAGAGTACCTCTCATGACAAAACAAAAAATCAAAATTGATGAAGCCCTTTGCATTGGCTGTGGGTTTTGCGTAAATGCCTGTAAAGAGGGCGCCCTTCAGCTTGTAGACGGCAAGGCGAAACTCATGGAGGAAAACCATTGCGATGGACTAGGCAGATGTCTGCCAGTCTGTCCCACAAATGCGATTTCTTTTGAAGAAGTGGAAATCTCTGCAAATGCGATGCCGCGCAAAGAAACATCCGGACACTCCGAGCTGAAGCAATGGCCGCTTCAAATTCAACTTGTAAATCCAAACGCTCCATTTTTCGAAGAGTCCCATTTGCTCATCGCCGCAGATTGTGCGGCCTTTGCCTATCGAAATTTTCATGCAGACTATATCCGAAATCGAACCCTTGTCATTGGCTGTCCCAAGCTTGATGCGGTAGATTACGCGGAGAAGTTGGAGCTGATTCTCCGTGCAAACAATATTATGTCCGTCACCATCGTCCGCATGGAAGTCCCCTGCTGTGCGGGACTCGCAGAGGCGGCGAAAAGGGCGATCCAAAATTGCGGCAAAACAGTCCCCTGGCAAGTTGTGACATTCTCCCTAGATGGGCGGGTATTAGACGCGTAACAATCACAGAAAGAAACAGAGGGTACAAGAATGAAATATACAAAATTAATCGCAGTGTTACTGACAGCGCTCCTCTTAGCCGGACTGCTGTCAGCTTGTGGAACTAATCAAAGCACAACACCGGGCGGACACATCCCAGCACCGGATACAGAGCGGACACACATCCGCATTGGGACACTCCGCGGCCCAACCGGGATGGGCATGGCGGCTCTCATGGATTGGGCAGAGCAGGATATCACCGAAAACGACTACACCTTCACGCTAGGCGGCACACCAGAAGAGATGACAGCGGGGATCATAAACGGCTCCCTTGACATTGCGGCGGTTCCCACCAATGTGGCATCTGTCCTCTACAATGTGACAGAGGGCGAGGTGCAAGTGATCACAATCTGCGCCCTGGGCGTGTTTTATATTCTGGATACCACAGGGGAGATTCAAACGGTAGAAGACCTCCGAGGCCGCACCGTCCACACAGCGGGACAAGGGGCGACACCTGAATTTGCATTAGCTTATATCCTCCGCGGAAACGGCTTAGAGCCGGGTGTAGATGTGGACATTGTCTTCAACACAGAAAACGCAGAACTTGCCTCGCTCATGATCGCCGGAGAGGTGGAAATCGGCTTGCTTCCACAGCCCTTTGCCACTACGGTAACCAATCAGGACGAAAGCATCACCATCGCCCTCGATCTGACAAAAGAGTGGGGCGCCATATCCCCAGACTCTGCTATGGCGGCCAGCAGTATCATCGTACGCACCGCATTTTTGGAAGAAAATCAAGATGCGGTTTTGATATTTATGAAAGAGTTTGCCCAGTCTGTCACCTTCGTCAACTATAGTGTGGAGGAAGCGGCAGAGCTTATGGAACGCTTTGACATCATCCCCGCCGCCGTTGCAAGACGTGCGATTCCCATGAGCAATCTAGTCCACATCAGCGGTGCGGAAATGATCCCGCTCATCCGAGGATTCCTCGCTGTACTATACGAAGCAAATCCACAATCCGTGGGAGGCATGATGCCTGATGAAGCGTTTTTCTTCTTGGGATACTAGAGTCAAACAGACCATAATTAAATTAGCCGCGCTCTTCTTCTGGCTCCTTGTGTGGGAGGCAGTAAGTCGTTATGTCGGGCGGGAAATCCTAGTCGTATCTCCTATCCGCGCACTGGGCAGATTAGTTGAACTCTCCGGGACTGCCACATTCTGGCGGGCAGTTGGCACGACTTGCTGGCGTGTGCTGGAGGGTTTTGGCCTCTCAATTTTAGTCGGGACAATTCTAGCCGTGCTCACACACTGGTCAAAGTTCCTCAAACACCTCTTTGACCCAATCTTGGGCGTGTTCCGAGCCACACCCTTGGCGGCTATCATCATTTTAGCGCTAGTCTGGATTGCCAGAGGGCGAATCCCGGTGTTTGTCGTGTTTTTGATGGTGTTTCCCGTCATATGGACAAACCTATACGCCGGGTTAAAAGAGGTGGATCCGGGACTTTTGGAGATGGGCAAGGTATTCCGCTTTAGCTTGTGGAAAAAAATCCGCTATATCTATCTACCGGAGCTCATGCCCTACATTGTATCAGCCCTAGTAACAGGCCTCGGCATCGCGTGGAAGTCTGCCATCGGCGCGGAGGTTTTAGCGCGTCCGCCCGGGACCATGGGGAATCATATCTTTGACTCCAGAATCTACTTACAGGTTGCAGATCTCTTCGCATGGACAATCGCGGTGATTGCATTGAGCATCCTCTTAGAAAAAGGCATGGTCTGGCTCCTTGCACAGGGTAGCAGACGCCTCGCCGGAAAAGGGGGGCGGACTGTGTGAATATCAGGTTTGAGCACGTAGATAAAGCATTCAGTGACAAAATCGTCCTCCGAGATTTCACACTTGCGCTCCCGCAAAGAGGCACAGTCGCCCTGATGGGGCCGTCCGGGTATGGGAAAACAACTCTCCTGCGTCTATTAGCTGGACTGGAGAAGCCGGATAGCGGGAAAGTTGTTGCGGAGTATGAACGTCTTTCTGTCGTCTTTCAAGAAGACCGTCTACTCGGCGGTGTAACCGCAAAAGGCAATGTCTTAGCTGTCCTAAACCGTGATCAAGAATCCCTTGCCCAAACATGGCTAGATCGCATGGGACTTGGGAGCGAGGGACACCTCTTCCCCGGTGAAATGAGCGGCGGTATGCGGCGCAGACTCGCCATCGCCCGCGCCATGGCCTATGGCGGAGATTTGATGCTCCTAGACGAACCTTTCGCCGGTCTGGATGTAGCCACCCGCGAGCGGATTTATCCCCATATCTTCCAGGAAAACCCCGAACGCCTCACCATCCTAGTCACCCATGACAAGCAAGAGGCGGAGCGTCTTGCAGATCGGCTGGTTGTTCTGGAGGGGATGCCCCTACGGATTGCGGCGGATATCAGCAAGTAAGAAAAGGTTAAGGGGGTGTTTGTATCATGGGGATATTGATTGAGAATGAATCTGTTCAACTAGTGCGGACAGAGACCCAAGATATCCCATTCGTTTTACAGGCAGAGGCGGAGCAAGAAAATGCCCAGTATATTGGGCAATGGTCTCCTGCGCAACATACCAGCGCCCTTGCTGATGCGGATATTCTCCATTTGCTTGTGAAAAACATTGCCGGAGAATCTGTGGGATATGTGATACTGAGAGGACTGACGAGCCCGGACGACAGTATTGAGTTCATGCGCCTTGTCATCACAGCGAAAGGCTTTGGATATGGGAAAAGCGTACTGTCCTTGATCAAAAAGTGGTGCTTTGAAGTACAAAAAGCGCATCGCCTGTGGCTGGATGTGCGGGAAAATAATCATCGAGCACAGCATGTATATCAGTCCCAAGGCTTCCAGAGAAAAGGGATCCTGAGAGAGTGTGTGAAGGTGGGAAACAGCTATGAATCCCTTGTTGTGATGGCGATATTATCTGGGGAATACCGTGGCGTGGGCGATTAGCCTTGTTCATTGTAAGAATTCCCCATTCCCCTCCTTCGGAGGGGTGCCGCCCACAGGCGGCGGGGTGGTTCTACCACAGCAGTCCTCCCGCAGGATCACCCCGGCCTTCGGCCACCCCTCCAACGGAGGGGAATGCCGTTTTCCCTTACCGTACAGTATAAGCATTCGGTGCGCAAAATCACATAAGATGAAAGAGAAAAGTATAGCCCAATTTGGGGTTATACTCTTCTTTTTCACTGGCCTGGGATTCATCGGATTTGAAAACTGTGCCGAAAAGAAAGACAGCATTCTAGCTTTATGCCAGAACGCCGTCTTTTCGGCTTGTACCGGTGGTTCTTTCTTTACCGATTATCCACATTCTCAAAAAACAAATCGTGATTCTGCAAACGATGCAGAGCCATATCCGCATATTTTGTATCGGGGCGTCCCCACGCCGCATAGGGGTCGATGCTGATGCCGCCCCGGGGGGTGAATTTCCCTTGTACCTCGATAAAGCGGGGATCCATGAGGGTACGGAGGTCTTTTAGGATCATGTTGACGCAATCCTCATGAAAACCGCCGTGGTTCCGGAAGCTGAAGAGATAGAGCTTCAGTGACTTGCTCTCCACCATCCGTATATCGGGGATGTAATTGATATAAATCGCCGCAAAATCCGGCTGTCCCGTGAGGGGGCAGAGGCTTGTAAACTCCGGGCAGTTGAATTTTACCATATAGTCCATGTCGGGATGGCGGTTTTCGAAGGTTTCTAGAATCTCCGGGTTATAGTCCGCCTTATATTCCGTTTTCGCATTCCCCAAGAGGGAGAGGCCTGGTATTTGTTCGCTCATTGATCTGCCACCTTTCGTATTGCAAGTGCTCGAATCAGGATATACCCCAAAATCGCGGGAATTGTTTGTCCGATACAGATGTTCACCACCAGCGCCCAATAGGGGAGCCCGGTCAGGGGCGAGAGCCACAGGGGTACAATGAGTCCTGGGCCAAAGATGATAGGGAGGATGACCAGAAACATCGGAAGCTTACACCATTTCACCAGTGCCACCAATCCCGCTGTCACAATCCCCACACCCAGCCCGCCTACAATGTCTAGCATTCCAAAGCCGCCCAGCATGTTGCTGAAGGAATTTGCAAGGGCTAGAGGCAGTACCAAGAAGGGAAAGGGATAGGCCATGGCATAAATCGCCGTCGCCAGCCGGATCTGATAGGGGCCGAAGGCAAAGCCTTGGGTGGCGAACATGACCGCGAAGTAACTTGCCGCGATGAGGGCGGAGAAGGTGAGCTTTCTGGTTTTGGTGAAGTCTTGTGTCCTCATAAAAAAATCGCGCAAGGATGCCCTTACGCTTCCTCCTAGTTTTGTTTATAGACAGGATGGAATTTCGAACTGTCTGTTATTGCCCTCAGCGTAGCAGATATTTTGTCTCCTGTCAACTCTTTTCAACTGTCACGGAACATGGTACACTGGTTAAAACGTCAGACTTCGCAGGAGGTGCCTTGTGCGTAACTTCTTTTCTAGAGCAAACTTAAAATGCATCGGAATCGAGATCATCGGCTGTTTGCTTGTCGCCATTGGTACCTATAACTTTGCCGTTGTAGCCGCCTTTCCCATGGCCGGCTTTACCGGGCTCTCTATTCTGCTGAACCATTTCACCGGTTTTCCCATCGGTGTGGGGATTGTGCTGTTCAATATCCCCGTGGCTGTGATCTGTTATCGTCTCCTTGGGCGGCGGTTTTTCCTGCACTCCATCTTCTGTATGGTACTCTCCTCCTTGATGATCGACTATCTCGCCCCTCTTCTTCCCATGTTTGAGGGAAGCCGCATGTTAGCCGCCATCGCCTGTGGTGTTGTGGCGGGGTCTGGTTTTGCGCTGATCTTTGCACAAAACGCCTCCACCGGGGGGACGGATTTTATCATTTTTGCGATCAAGTCAAAGCTCCCCCATTTGCAACTGGGGAAAGTGATTATTATGGTTGACTTCATCCCCGTCATCCTGGGCGGGCTTCTCTTTGACGATATTGAAGGTATGATGTACGGTATGATCATCGCCTTCCTCTGCGGGGTGGTTATTGACCGGCACGTATTCGGCACAAATGCCGGGAAGCTCCTGCTCATCGTCTCAGACGACAGCTCCCTCATCCGGCGCACCATCGAAGAGGTCTCCGGCCGCGGATGTACCATCTGGAACGCCCGCGGCGGCTATGAAGGCGCTGATCATGAGGTGATCATGTGCGCCTGTGATACCGCACAGATGTACCGGGTGCAAAAGGCGGTCGCCGCTGTGGAACCGGGCGCGTTTACGGTGATTTTGGAGTCCAGCGAGGTTGCGGGACGCGGGTTTAGGCGCCTGGTGGTTGGGGAGCGGCAGGAGTAGGGGCTTTGTGGGCGTAGGCAAGAAGGGGTGTAGGGTATTTATAATTGGTGGAGTGGGTTTGTAGGGGCGATCGTCCCGATCGCCCGTGTGTGTCATTTGAGGTAAAGGCGCGGGCGACCGAGACGGTCGCCCCTACAGGTGTACCCGTCACTCCCCAGTATAAGCATCCTGCATATACTGTCACGCAGGTCAAAGGGAAACGGTGATTTTGGAATCCAGCAAGGTTGCCGGACACGGGTTGTGGGAGAATGGCAGGAGTAGGGGGATTTATGAAAAAACAGCGCGCTTGGCGCATCATTTTGCTTATTGTTGCGGCCCTCTTTGCGGCCTTCTTGTTTGGAATATTTCTGGAATCTTTCCGAACAATCGTGTCCACAGAGGAATTTACAGCCCGTATGGAAGAAGCGGGGCATACTGTCGAGGAGAGAACGCCCCCCTTTGAGCAGATTTCGGTTTATCTCGTTGCGGATTGCGGTGCGTTTTATGTAGAGTTTCTGGTACACGAAACGACGGCAGATGCGAGGCTTACATTTGGTCAACTTAGAAGTGATTTGGAGCAATTAGAGCAAGTCTGGGATATTGTGGTGCATACATGGAGTAGCTCGGGCTTTAGTAGTTGGTACCATCAAATCACCTCTGATGGACAGATTGCAAGAATGACCCGTGTGCGTAACACGATCATTTTTGTAAGTACGACAGAGGAACACTATGGGGATGTAGCCGATATTTTTGAGATGCTAGGGCAATAGGCGGATACGTGCCTGTTGCAGATTTTGTAGGAGGCGATCGTCCCGAGCGCCCGCGGCCTATGGTTTTCGCCGCATGATTGATCTCGCATGAAAGGTTAAAACATGCGGACGACCGAGACGGTCGCCCCTACGGGTACATCCTGTCATTGTCGGGTGTGATGCCCACATCGATTCAGCTCCCCATGCATACTCCGTCCACCCTCTTGGCACACTAGAGCAAAAAGAGGGTGGCATTTTTTATGAAATGGGTCAAAAAATTCGCCTACATCACACTTGCGATCGCACTGCTTGCCGTCTGTGTGAATATGCTCTTAGCACCCCACGCGATTGCGGCGGGAGGTGTTACGGGGCTTGCTATCATCCTGGAATACTTCGGGCTGGGGCGGGCGGTGGTGATTCTAATTGGGAATGCTGTCGTCCTCGCCCTTGCTTTGTTTCTGCTGGGGAAAGAGGTCTTCCTGAACACCGTCATCGGGGCTTTGCTTTTGCCTCTCTTTATTCAGTTTGTGCCAAGTTTTATGCTGATACAAGACACCATGCTCTCCATGGTCGCCGGGAGTGTGCTCTTTGGGGTTGCGGCCTCTATCCTATATGCAAATAACGCCTCCAGCGGAGGGACGGCTGTACCACCGCTCATTTTCAAGAAGTTTTTTGGTATGAGCCTCTCCCTTGGTCTCTTTTTATCGGACGGGATCGTGGTGCTTTTGAGCCTCTTGATCTTTAGCGTGGACTCCTTTTTCTATGCCATCTTTTCCATCGGGATCACCTCTCTCTCCATGCGCTATATTGAGACGGGGATCAATAAGAAAAAGCTGGTTTATATCTTAAGCGATAAAAACCAGCTGATTACAGCGGACATTTTACAAAAAATTGGCCGGGGTGTCACCTTAGTTCCCGTGATTGGCGCCTATGAGCGGGCGGAGACGCATATGCTTATGGTTACCCTCCCGGGAAGAGACTACAAAGCGCTCTGCGAGGTGGTGAATGCCCATGACAAGGGGGCGTTTATGATTACTGATACCGTCTCTGATGTTCACGGAAAGGGCTTCACTTACGCTTCCGGTAGTGTGTAGCCTAGTGTTTCGAGTGCTTGTAGGAATTGCTCGTCTCGGATTGGGGCGTGGATGCTGATCGGCGCTCCGGTTTGGGGATGGGGGAAGGATAGGCTGTGGCTATGGAGGAGTTGCCGCTCTAGGCCTAGGGTTTGGGCGTTTTTTTTGGATTCCTCCGTGAAGTAGAGGGGATCACCCAGGAGGGGCGCGCCCTCGGCTAGGCAGTGGACGCGGATTTGGTGGGTTCGCCCGGTCTCCAAGGTGACGTCCAGCACACTGCACGCTTGTCCTACGATTGGGCCTGTAGCTACTGTCTGGTAATGGGTGACTGCTTGCTTTCCATCTGGGGCAACGATACGGAGCATGTCCCGAGGTTGTAGGCGGCGGATTAGATGATTTATCGTACCGCTTGGCTCCCTTAGTACACCAAAGGTGATGGCTAGGTAATCCTTTTTCCCCTTTTTCAGAGCCTCGATTGCGCGGGCTTTCATGTGGGCGTTTTTTGCGAAAAGGACAACACCGCTTGTGTCTCGATCCAGGCGGTTCACGATATGACAGATTGGACGGGCTCTCTTTCGATTTAGATACCCTGCCACGAAATTGGCGAGAGTGCCGTGATTCCGATTGTGGGTGGGATGGACGATAAGCCCCGGAGGTTTGTTGACCGCTAGGAGCCCTTCGTCTTCATAGAGGACTTCGATCTCGCCGTCTTCCGGGAGGTTGTCACTCTCGTCTTCGCCTTGAGTCAGGTTGGCTGTGACCAGTTCCCCTGCTTTGACTTCGTAAATGGTGAAGCGGAGTACGCCGTCTACCTCTATGCCGCCGTTTCGTTTGAGGGCTTTTATGGCAGTAGAGGAGAGTCCCATGCTTTGGCGTAAAATGAGGAGGAGGGGTCGCCCCTCCTCCTCCCTTGTGACGCGATGTGATAGGATCATCGCCGTATGATCCGGTAGGCGCTGGCTAGACCCTCTTCTATGCCTGTGTGGTAGATTTCTACCCGGTCTCCTTCGTTTAGGAGTACCACCTCTGCTGATTGGGCGGCGGTGATGATGTAGAAGGTCTGGTCTCGCTCTAGACGGATGAAGAAGTGGGTGTTGCCGTCTATGACTGCGGTACGGATCTCTGCGATTACGCCTTGGTCATAGGTGCCGGTCACCTGTTCTTCGTGGATGATATTCTGGCGGAGGAGGGCGGCGCGATAGAGACGCTCGGTCTCTTCCACCGTCTCTGCCACGACGGCGATTTGGGACTGCTCTACATTAACCATGGAATACATACGAACAATATCCATGGCATCTTTTAGAGCAATGAAGTACGTCGGTTGGTCGGCAATGTTTAGGAGTAGGGGGAAGGTTGCGTTATAGCGGAGGTCTTGCACCAATCCCTCGGCACTTGCCATGGCGGCGCGTTCATCGGCTCCGGCCACGGAGTAGAAGGTAGCTTGTCTGGTGCGTTGGTTGACCAGGAGAATCCCCACGATGCTGGCATCTGTGCCGACAGAGGTGATGCCGGTGTAGAGGTATACGTCATCGTCCATGGCGATGTAGTTGAAGCCGGCGGTGGTTCTGGTTACGCCTTGCTGGCCTAGGATGGAGTTCAGGAAGCCGCCGGAGAGGGTGCCATGCCAGTCATATTGCTGGGTGAGAAGTGCGGCGGAGAACACACGGTCTACCCAGGTGGGGATTTGTTCTAAGGGATAGTAGTTGCTCTCCCCTGTGATGGCGTTTACCAGTACCGCGCCCGCCACGTCTGTGCCGCCGAATAGACCGACCCGTTTGACGATACGAGGAGCGACCCAGTAGGGGGTACCGTTTTCGTCGATCTCAAAGACGGGATCGCCGAACATGAAGGTGGGGTATTGGAAGCGCAGATGACGATTGATGTTGCGGAAGAAGTATTCGCTGGGGGAATAGCGCATTCCCTGATCTAAGCGTATGACTTCCGCATGTTGGGTGACCATGTCTACGATGATATAGCCGGGAAGTCCTTGGGAGGTGTTATTGAACCATTTGATGATGTCTCCATAGACCAAGGGGGCAACACGGACAGGGCGTCCGTTTAGGTTGATTTGAGAATAGGTGGGGGCGACTTCAAATTGGGATACTACATCTGCTAATTCGCCCAGTGTCCGGTTCCCCAGTCGGGCGGCGCTGACTGCGTCTAGCATGGGGATTTGTCCGAAATTGACTTCTCTGACATCTTCTGCGAAGTTGGAGTGTTCCACGGCTAGGATCTGTGCAAAACTCCGGGCGCGGAGGATGGGGGAGGACAGGACGAGTCCCACCACAAAGATCCCTGCCAATAGGAGACAGCAGATGGCGGGGACGAGAGCGACCCGTTTTACTTCGCTGACCATCTCTTTGGGCGTTGCGTTTTTCAGCGCCGCGCCACCGAAGATGAGCCGCAGGACACAGTAAGTTGCCGCCATGGCGAAGAAGAGGCCGTAGAAGCCGCGGTCTTGCAGGTTGATGGCGGGGAGTTGGAAATAGAAATAGCCTAAACCCACCAGCAGGGTTAATAGAATGGTAAGGAACCTTTGTTTGCCTTTTTTCATGTATGTATCTCGCTTTCCCTTTGCTTTTCCTATAGTATAGCGGATTTCGGGGCGGACAACAAGGCTTAGTTCTCAGGCGCCTCTGCTTTTTGCTCCTTGGCTTCCTTTGCCGCGGCTCTGGCCTCACAGCGTGCGCGCTCTTGAGCGAGGAGGGCTAGGGTGTCTCCCAGTTGTGTGACGGCGGCGGCGAGTAGGTTTAAGTCTTCTGTATCTTCTATTTGTGCCGCAATGGCGACGGCTAGGGCTGTTATCCCGGCGGCTAATGTGCATCCTTCCATGTATAAGTCACCTCGGGGTATTTTATGTGAGGGGGACGCAAAAAGCCCCCATGCCTGTGAGGGGCATAGGGGTAGCTTATGTTTCGTCAAGGTGCATCGTTGTTTATAATCGAAACGTCCTCAGCTTTTGTCTTTTTCTTTAAAAAATCTTTGCCGATCAAGACTAGATTTATGATGACATAGCTTACTGAATAGTACACGAACAGGTCAATTAAGGGTGTTACGATAAGTAAATTGAAAAATAGGGGCGCTATGAATAAGTATGCGAATAGTATTGTGATTATAACGACATAACCTATGATAAGTTTCATCCACAGACGGCCTTTTGATTTGTGAATAAACACAAAGCCGATTACGGCAAGGATAAGTGGTAACTCTCTGACTATTACTCTAGCAAATATTGCAAACCCTGCGCCTCCTGGGTTTCCTTGCATTATGCCTGAGGCGGTATCAATCCAGTTGAGTATTTTAGAGATCGCCAAGTAGGTAATAATGGCAGTCTTGATAAAAGCCCCTTTTTGATTCTTCACTTTGGAAACATCTCCTCTTCAGCTTTGTACTCCGGTACGATGCGGACATCGCCCTACAGCTATTAAAACAGGCTTCGGATACCGAGGCCGATTAATACCAGGCCGCCGATTAGGCCTGCGTGTTTGTGGAATCTGCCCCCTACGTGTTCGCCTAGGAACGCGCCGCCTAAGGTCATGAGGAAGGCGGCGCCGCCGATTACGGCACAGGCAAAGATTAAGCCTCCTGCTGTGACGCCGAGGCTAACACCTGCCGCTAGGGCGTCGATGCTTGTGGCGACTGCTAGGGTTAGCATACGGACTGACCCCAGGGCTCCGATCTTTTGCTCATCTTTGTCTCCCCGTTTGGACTCCCAGATCATATGTCCGCCGATGAAGGCGAGGAGGATGAAAGAGAGCCACTGGCCTATGCCATACATTTGATCACTGATAAACTGCCCGGCGAGGACACCGATGGCGGTTGTGCAGATGTGGAAGATGCCGAAACAGAGGGCAAGGAAATATACTTGCCGCTCTCTGAATTTGGGGACAGACATGGAACAGGATGCTGATACAGCAAATACATCTATGCCGAGGCTGAATGCCAGCAAAAATACCATGGATATGCTCTCTTTCAGAAATAGTTTTCAGTCTGTTCATCGGCTTTCCATTATATAATACTAGCATACTTGTTTGCAATATGGTAGAATAAAGACGTAAAAGATACTTATGGGGTTCATTCTATGACACATGAAGAGAGAATGGAAGAGGCCTTTGCTCTCGCAAAAGAGGCCATGGATGCAGGCGAGGTGCCTGTTGGCTGTGTGATTTTGGACGGCTCTGGGCGGGTGATCGGCCGGGGTCGGAATCGGCGGGAAGCTGACAAACGAGCCACAGCTCATGCAGAGATTTTGGCCATTGAAGCGGCCTGCCAGACGCGTGGTGATTGGCGGCTTTCTGACTGTAGCCTCTATGTCACCCTAGAGCCCTGTCCCATGTGTGCAGGGGCGATTATCAATGCCCGCATCGGAAAAGTGTTCTTTGGGGCGCGGGATTCTTCTATCGGCGCCTGCGGGAGTGTGATCAACCTCTTTATGGAGCGTTTTGGGCATGAGCCGGAGCTTGTTGGCGGGATATTGGAAGCTCCCTGCTCGGCTTTGCTTTCCAGCTTTTTTAAAAATTTGCGCTAAGAGTGCGCTTTTCGAAGGGAGGATCTCCTTATGAGACAAGATCCGAATAATTTTCAGCGTGGTGAGCGGCCTAATCAGCCTGCTCCTCGCCCTCGTTGGCAGAATGGGGGGTATTTCCCCTATAACAAACAGGCGCCTCGTCCCGGGGTGAATCCGGGTGAGTTCCGCACGCCGCCGGGGCTTGCACGGGCTCCGCAACAAGCGCCACCGCGGATGCCGGAACCCGCTCCCTATACCCATGCTCCACCTGTCCAGCCGCCGGCACATCCGGCATCGCCGCAGAGGGAGTACTACGGGTCGCCGCGGCAGGAGTATTATGCCCCCGCGCCGCCCAGTGCGCCAACAACACAGTTGGCTCCGTCTCGGGCGGAGTATTATCCGGAGCCGTATCAACAAGAACAGTATGCGCCTCTGGAATACTATGGGGAGTCCAATCAGGAGTATTATACCCCTGTGCGGGAACGAATTGCCCCGACAAGGGAACCGATTGTCTCTGACCCGCCAAAACGCCGGGGTGGAGTCCTTCGTGTGATTCTTTTGGTTTTGCTCTGTGTCGTGGTCGCCGGCGGAACGGGAGCCTTCATGGCACAGATGATCCTGCGGGACTGGGAGGCCATGCTTCCTACGGAGATGCCCGGTATACAAGCTCCCATTGAGACCCCTGAGCCCCTTCCGACTAGTACGCCGCTCCCTGAGGGTGTCCTCTCTGCGACCGAGATTTCTGAGCTTGGACGGCAACAGGTTGTTAGCATCCGCGCTGAAGTTGCGGGTCGAGTTGCGTCTGGGACTGGGTTTATTATTTCTGACGATGGGTACATATTGACAAACTATCATGTGGTTGAAGGTGCTTCTCGCATTACGGTTTCCATGGATAACGGCGCATCTCATGAGGCCGTGCTCCTAGGCGGAGAGTTTGTAACCAGTGATGTGGCTGTCCTGAAGATTGACGCAGAGGGGCTTTCTCCCGCTGAGATTGGACGGTCTGCTACTTTGCAGGTCGGGACACCGATTTATGTGGTTGGAAATCCCTTAGAGCTCAATCACTCCCTTACATCCGGTCTTGTGAGTGCCTTAGATCGGGAGGTTTCCATTGACCATGGACAGGTGATTTCCATGTTCCAGATTGACGCATCGGTGAACCCCGGAAATTCCGGGGGGCCTGTATATAATCAGTTTGGTGAGATTGTTGGCATTGTTACCGCAAAGTCAAACTTAGACGGTGTGGAGGGGATTGGTTTCGCACTCCCCATTGATGATGCCATGCGTTATGCCATGGAGATCATCGCCCGGGGACCAGCTCCTTCGCCGCCGGCACAGGCGCAAGGGAATCAGCCCTGGCTTGGGATCTCTCCGATTCCGATTACCCAGGAGGACGCCGAAGAGTTTCAGATGATGCCCGGCGTATTTGTACAGAACGTATACGAAGGCTCTGCCGCTGAGCAAGCCGGTATGCAGGAGGGAGATGTGATCCTCTATCTCGACGGTGTTCAGGTTCCGACTGTAGATGCCCTGCGAGAGATCATTTCGAGACATTCTGTTGGGGATACGGTAATGGTTACCATTTGGCGCAATGGTGAGATTCTTGAGCTTCCCCTTACCTTGACTGCTCGTCCGGCAGATTAGAAGCTAGGTTGAAGTAAAAGGACTGCTACCCGGAAGCGGGATAGCAGTCCTTTTTTGTGTTTGTAGGACGCGCCGAGGTGTGCGTCATTCTACAATGTACAACAGGATTGAATCCATTGGAACTACTGGGATAACCTACACTGAAATGCTATTCTATCGAGCTGTTGCTATAGATAAGAGTGACATTTTTATATTGCATAGAGTAGAGGTGGACAATCCCCTTTTTACACATATTTTATCACTCCTTGCGGTGGTTTTCCTAGTCGTCACAGTCGAGAATCTAGCTCTGCAAACTAAAATTCAATCAAAAAATGAAGTGTCATGACAAAAATTATTGCTTTGGCTGTTTTTAGTGTCTATAGCGTAAACACGCCCAAACTGCCTCCAAGTTCAGAGCGCGAAATTTATTTAAGTGAGATAGGAGAAAGAGTACAGACTTTATGCTATACTCTCAACACCGGGGGAACAAGCCTGAACTCCAAGTCAAAGTGCATTCAGCGATGTATATGCAGATAAAGGATAAGGGTGTAGCCGCACCCATCGAGGTTCTGATCGCTATTGGTGTTCTGTCAAAAAAAGACTATGAGCGGTGGCGATTCGGCAAGGTCGACTACCTAGAGCGCATCTGCAAGATTAATCTCCACAAGTTGTCATTTGTAAATCACGAAATCCATGCCTATGCTCGTAAGCACGATCTCAGACCATCTTGGACTTTCTATAAAAAGTGGGGCAGTCGTGGAGGAGCCGGGGTCGTGAAACACGAGGGGGGCTCCATCGCCACAAATCAACACGGGGTTTCCGCAAAACAGACTGTGGAAAAAACGTATATCTCCGAAGGAAATTTGTACCACTTAATTATCCGTTCAAAACTCCCTGCCGCTGTCCGCTTCGAGGCCTTCGTTTGCGATGAAATTCTCCCTAGTATCCGGCAACATGGGGCATATATCAGCGCCGAAACTCTGGAGCAAATGCGAGGTAACAGTGAATTCACAGAAGAGTTGCTTGACCGCCTATCTGCCAGCGGGCTACCGCCTATGGACATTTCGGGCGTAATGATCTTGAACTGCCGTGGGAGCGACTGGATATGGTAGACACTTTGAAACGAGCGATTTAACTATGCCGAGCCCCTTGTACTCTTTTCAATAAAATTTGCCACAAGGGGCTGCGCACTTCTATATCTTGCGCTATAATAGCGACACAGATAGACGGAACAGAGTATGACCATGACAGAAAAAAGAGGAGGTCAAAAGCGATATGGGTGCAATCTGTAAGATCTGTAATGGAGATATGCTAAAAGTGGATGGCTGTGTTTCTCTACCTATTTCTCATAAGGGGAAGCAATACGAGCCGATCAAAGTTGGAGATGCTGGAGATTTTGATGAGGGCTGCGATCTGGATACACGGTGTCACGATTGTGGGGCGAAGTATGGCCACTATCATCACTCCGGCTGTGATGCTGAACAATGTCCAGTGTGCTACGAGCAATTAATTGGCTGTGACTGTGAAGATAAGGACGAAGATAAATGAGATCATAGGAGGACGGTATTGTGGGAGGATTTATTTTAGTAGCGATCCTGATAGGGCTTCACCTATCCGCCTTTTTCTTGCCAATCCTAGCAAAGATACTCATTCATTTCGACTATGTGTTGGTACTCCTAGTCGTCTGGATTTTCATATTCGGTGTCGGTGGACACAATCCGTATGCCTTGCTAGTCAACCATGACGTACACACCGTCTTTACGATTCTGATTTACCTCGCCGCCCTTGGAATATGGTTCGGCTTACAGAATATCCGCGTGTTCAATATCTACATCTTTCGTATCATCGCCTGTGCGCTTTCAGCTTTCGTCATCACCTGGTTGGTTTCGGACGGACTCTTAGGACAAGACATCGCAGACAGCATGGATACTATTTGGCAGTGGACCGTTGGCATCGTGTACTTTGCACTTATGGTAGGTCTCAGAGCACAAGGCGGTAGCTTACTTCGCGAGGAATAAACTAGAGCAATATAAAACAGGTGCATGGCCTTCATAAGCCATGCACCTGTTTTATATTGCTTTGATCGGAGCGATTTTTACGATGAGGGAGGGGTGCGATTGGCGGCTACATGGATCAGACCCATCCACGCAAACAAAGGAAAATCCATTGCTCAAACCCTCGCTGACCGTACCAACTATGTCAGGGATAAAAACAAGACCAGTCTGAATAATGCTATGGCTTACATTACCAATTGGGATAAAACTGAGGTCGGCGATCTCGTTACAGCTTATGCTTGTACACCGGAACTATCTGATTACGAAGAACTTTCAAAATCCCCTGCGATCAAACAGAATTGTCCGCCGCATTTCAGATCAGATCTGTTTGGAAAATGGCTTAAATGTCATTGAGAATCCGAAGCCCAGCCGAGGACACTATGGCACATGGATGGCGGCACAAAAACTTGAGTTACTCATTGATCTGCAAAATTCCATCAAGGCACAAACCAGTCCAGGCTATGCGCATTGGGCAACGGTGTTTAGTTTAAAACAACAGGCCAAGACACTGCTGTTTCTGCAAGAGAATGGTTTGACAGACATGAAAAAACTGCAAGCGGCGGCACAGCAATCAAAGGACGATTTTAACGCCATCCAGAGTGAGATCCAGGCCATCAATGTACGATTGGAACAGATCAGCACCTTGCAGAAACACATCGGGACATACCGGAAGACTAGGGAGGTTTTTGTCCAGTACAGCAAGGCGAGAAATAAGCGGAAATTCTACACAGAACATGAGACCTCCATTGATAGACACAAGGCGGCGAAGGAATACTTTGACCGTTTGGGGCTGAAAAAGCTCCCCACCATCGCGGCATTAAAACAGGAATATGCTACCCTTGCCGCAGATCGGAATAAGCTCTACAAGGACTATCATCCCAAGCGAAAATTCATGCGAGAGGTCTTGACCGCTGAACAGAACGCCAAGATGATACTCGGATCGAAGCAGACGCAACGCGGCTTAAATCAAGGGGGCATCAAGCGATGACCCCTCAGATATTTTTGCACGGTGAGCCGAGGCAAAAACGAGGGCGCTATGGCGCCCTACTTGCTTGCTGACGATAATTCGAACAATCTTTTAATTCGAAAACAGCTAGTATGAAAAAGATGTGCAAGAACAGAACATGAGGGAACGCCGGTTATAGCATTCCCTCGTAGCCCTTGATTTACTTGTCTTGTGTGGTAAGTAGCCGCTCAAAGATGATTGCCATTCGTATCATATCTAGTGACAAATCTAAATTACCGCGCTTGTCGCCTCGGATAACTGGCAAGCCGTCTTTGGCTAGTGTTGTTGTGAGCATCTCCATATATGGCTTTGCCCAACTCGGCATTTCTGCTACTTTATTAAATCGCTTCACTTGTTCTTCATCGCTTTCTTTCACATCGTCTGTTGTACCGCGGAACTGCAACCCACGCACCTCATCAAGAGGAAAAAACTGTCCTGGACAGGCGGTTGCATTGTAGTCACGGTGACCTAGAATGCGAATGTCACCATAGAGTTCTCTAAGATGCCGGATGAGCCATACGAGAGCATTAAACTGTGCGTCGGGCATTGTGCGGTCAATACAATGGAAGCGACCTTCGCATCCGATTCCGATGGCTCTATCGTTGAATCCCAGCTTATGTGCTCCTTGGAACTCAATGCCACGCCCCAGACTGATCGCGCCGTCCATGGCAACATGTAAGTTGTAGCCAATACCATTCCAACCACGATTTAGATGGGCTTGATGCGTTCTATGTACGTCCCAATGAGCATCTAGGTGGTGTAGGACAATAGAGTCTGTCTGTGTCCGCCTTGTGCGTGCATTTGGGAAGCGTAACCCGGGATTTCTGATTGCAAAACTCATCTGTCATTCTCCTTTGCTTTGCTCTTTAAAACTGTAATGGCATCTTTCAGTTGTGCTGGAACAGGAATCCCCATAAGGCCAGCATTTTCAATGATGCTGATTGACTCATTCACGATGAAGCCGATCGCTACAGCATTCAATACGAAGTTCGTCCCTAACAAACAGTCAAAATGTAAAGCCATCAAGCAGATGAGCAAGGTTACACCTTTTTTAGACAATCCTTTCCAGCACACTTTGCTTTCCAATCCACTTTTGCCGTGCTTGCTGGTTTTGAAAACTGCTGCGACAATCAATCCTGTAATAAAGTCGATTGTCATGAACACGATCAGCACTGTAATCACCGAATCAAATCTGCTAACAGATGCCACTACGATACCTCCGATTATGCCTGTGATTGCACAGAGAAATTTTTTCATATAGGTAAGCCCATCCTAAGCAGTCCGCCGCCACATGAAGCAAAGCTTCTTTGTCTGGTATAAGTAGCAGGCGTTCATACCGAGGCGGATGAAAATAGTGGTCTGCAATGGTTCTGATATCGTCACAGAGGCGTCTAAAAACACTCCTGGCCGGGACACTGCTTCTTGGCCACACTATTGAATGAGTTATGCCAGGAATATGATACGGTTGCCGATTTAGCTCCATTCGCAAAACCCGTACATTGTTTTCAATTCTTGTCAGATCGACTGCATTTAGATAGTCTGTTGATCGTCAGTCTGTTTTTGGTGTTATCCAACTCACTGTACCACCATCCCTTCACTTTTTCCTATGAATGCACCGCTGAAGCGGAAATCTGTAGACAATATCCGTGCAATCTTCGGTGGTTGATCGTTGCCGATGGCAATAAAATCCGCTACATCATGACTTGGGTCAACGCGCCAATCAACAGAAACATTCTTCCTGTTTTGATACCGTAATCTCAACCATTCGCCAACGGTTCTTGCCTGTGCAATTCCTGTTATGAGTACATTTCTGAGTGGTAGCGTCTCGCCGCGGTCACCGTTTTCTACCGAAACAACAGTTTCGGCAGGCCGAATCACTTTTCCTCTTATAACAATGCGACACTCGGCGGGACTGCCTGTTTCGCGATGGATACTCACATCACCGCTCCTAGCAAAGAGCTCGGATTCAATTGCATGGTTGCCTGATGTTAAAGTTGTAAGATTCACATCTGTTGCGGCATCGCTGTACTCAATAGTAAAGTCATTTTTACCAAGCTGTAGTGGCAGTATTTCATCATAGATCACTGTTTCTTCATCATCAATCTGCCAATTAAACGCACTGACTTGTACACGTTTCAGTGGTCTTTGTAGATCAACCTCTGGCCTGGAGTAAGTATTATCCTCATCTAGTATTCGACCGGCAGTGCCGCCAAAAGAAGGTAACGGCGCAAGATGCAGAATACCCGTTCGGTCGAAGTAGAGAGTGGCTCTGGCGGCGTTTGCGATAAGCTGTAGACACTCGGCGTGGGTGACAAGCGGCAGTGGGGATATTGTCCGAATGTTCCTAAGTGAGCTATCAATCTTCCACTTCTCCTCACGATTGCCCAAATGTGTAGGAATTGCATCTCGCAACACTTGCTCCGCCAAATCATATAGCGTAATACCTGCATTGTTGCAATATTTCCCCCTATGATAGAGACCATCCAAAAAGCCTAGCAAATCCCGGGCTCGAAAAGAGGCAGACAATCCATTTTGTGGAGTTACCCAATCGGCTAAGAAATATTGCCCACCTGGTATCCACTCGACCTCGTTATCCACCTCCCGGCGGAAGCCGTATCGTGCAGTGATCTCCTGACGCTCTAACACATACTGTGCAATACTATCCTCATTTATAGGATTAAAATCGCCATTCCTGTTGTCGATATCAAAAGATATTTCATACTTAGGCAACCGCGCTGAAACGGGGTCTATCTGGTGAGAACTGGAAAACGAAAACAGACTATCTTTTGTGTACACCATGCTGTGTCCCAAGAACACGTTTGCGATCCGAGCGCGGCGATAGCCTCTGTTCCATCTGACAATCTCAATTCGGATTCTCCGAACATCACGCATCTCAAAGTGAACGAGAGATCGGATATCATTGTTGTTGGTAATACGCTTACGCCTAACTTCCCGTCCAGCTTCATTCAGCTCGATGAGACTAAACTCAGTGGGAAAGCCCTCGAGCGGTGTTCCCCATGTGATAGTTACCCCCGGCAAGATGGTTGCAGGATTGCGGAGTTCAATATCCAAATGGATCGGATTGAAAAACACGCCATCACTCCCACTCAACCAAAGGCTAATGAATCCACTGAACGGTAGCCTTTCCGGAGGCTCAGGAAGCATATCTGGGTCTGGCAGAGTTATACTCCTCCCATCCAGACACCAAAAATCTTGCTCTAATGTAGCGAAGCGGGTGATAGGTCTGCTATGTTGATTGACTATTTTGTCTGACTGAGAAAGGAATGCAAACTCATCGGTAGCCGTTATGGCTTCAACTTGCAGACTGGGATCGGTCAGGTAATACGAGAGCTCTACAAAGCCTTCGGTTGTCATCGGGCGGGCTTGGTTCGCTCGCCATGCTACACTTGTTGGATGCATAATATTACACCTCCATAAGCTGAATTGAACAACCTGTCCAGCCAAGGACTGTGCCGCTTGCATTGCGCCGCCACAGTCCGGCACTGCGGTCGCTAACATACATATCTCGCTCGACCCAGCTACCTATGGTTTGGTCGAAAAAGCGGATGCGGTTGATGTAGTTGTCTTTGAACAACTGATTGATCCGCGCCCAAGCCTCTGCCTCTAGGTAGTTCCACGAGATTGCAATCTGTGCCACATCATCGCGGACAACGGAGCCTAAGAGTTTGCCGGAAACGCTTGTCCCGCTATCGGTAAGAGTGGATGTCGTCCCGCTATATGCGGTCGGTTCCGGGAATGGGTAAGGTGGGTTGGGGGTAAGTATGGTTACTAAGGGTTCACTGGTCATATCTGATCCTCCTATGGTTGATTTTTTTCTTGGGCGTATGGTATACTAAACGGAAACAGACTACACGCCCAGAAGAGCTAGACCGCGTTCTCTTTGTACACGCTCAACGGCACTTGTGATTTGCCGTCCATCAAGATAGAGATTCACTGCAAGCGGTGTATTGCTTGACTTGTTGCCACTCATCGCCGCGATGACAGCATCATATACACCACGGGATACGGATTCCACGATTTGATCGTTATTCGCTACCGCAGTGCGTCCACCGATGTTACCAACAAGCTCGGGGCCTGCTTCGCGGGCGATGAACATTTGACCTTGAGCTGGGAAGCCGCCTTGGGCGAAGGCAGGTGCTGAGATTTGAAGTTGTAGCTCTCGGATACTGACACCAGGGATTAAATTTAGACCCCGAATTATAGCGTTAAACGGTGCCAAGAATCCACGGATCATTCCATTCAGCGCACTGACTACAGCGTTTACCATCCCACGTACGCCACTTCTCACACCGTCCCATAAGCCGGAGAAAAAGCGTCCGATTGGCTGAACTACACTGCTGTCAATCCATGAGACAATTGTGCTGAATGTGTCTCGGATAAAATCAATTGCTGTGCTGAACGTGTTTGTAATACCGTCCCATAGTCCGGAGAAGAAGTTTCCGACTGGCTCAATAACGGTACTGCTGATCCAAGCAACAACGGTGGTAAAGGTGCTCTGGATAACACCAATCGCAGTTTGGAAAGCATTTGTGATACGATCCCATAGGTCAGAGAAAAACTGCCCGACCGGCTCAATCACATTACTACTGATCCATGACACAATCGTGCTGAACGTCTCTCGGATGAAGTCAATTGCGGCTTGGAAGGCATTTGTGATCCCATCCCACAGGTCAGAGAAAAACTGCCCGACCGGCTCAATTACATTGCTACTGATCCATGACACAATCGTGCTGAACGTCTCTCGGATGAAGTCAATTGCGGCTTGGAAGGCATTTGTGATCCCATCCCAAAGGTCAGAGAAGAACTGTCCTACCGGCTCAATTACATTGCTACTGATCCAGGCGACAATTGTGCTGAACGTCTCCCGGATGAAGTCAATTGCGGCTTGGAAGGCATTTGTGATACGATCCCACAGGTCAGAGAAAAACTGCCCGACCGGCTCAATCACATTACTACTGATCCATGACACAATCGTGCTGAACGTCTCCCGGATGAAGTCAATTGCGGCTTGGAAGGTATTTGTGATCCCATCCCAAAGGTCAGAGAAGAATTGCCCTACCGGCTCAATCACATTACTACTGATCCACGACACAATCGTGCTGAACGTCTCTCGGATGAAGTCAATTGCGGCTTCGAAAGCATTTGTGATACGATCCCATAGGTCAGAGAAAAACTGCCCGACTGGCTCAATCACATTGCTACTGATCCATGACACAATCGTGCTGAACGTCTCTCGGATGAAGTCAATTGCGGCTTGGAAGGCATTTGTGATCCCATCCCAAAGGTCGGAGAAGAACTGTCCCACCGGCTCAATTACATTGCTATTGATCCAGGCGACTACAGTGAAAAAGATATCTTTGATAAAGTTGATCCCTGTCCGGAAGATATCCTTAATCCCCTCCCAAATCTGCGAGAACCCTTGTTTGATCCGTTCCATGTCACCGGTGAAGATACCAACAAGGACATTGAGTATCCCAGCCATGACATCGACCACACCAGAGATGAGATCGACAGCGGTCGATAGTACAATCCCAACGGTCTCGATCGCACCTGTGATAATCGGAGCTAGGACGCTTGCAACAGCGTAGACGATCATGTCAATCACCGGAGCGATGGCCTCCCAGAGATTCCCAAAGCTATCCATCGGGTTTCCGATAGCACCCCCAATCAGCTCTACCGCGCCATCGAAGGCACTTCGGATGCCGTCCCAAATGGCGAGGAATCGCTCCTTGAGTTCAGCATTGCGGTCACCTAGGGTCTGCCACCAACCGATGAGGCCTGCGACTGCGACAATTACTGCGACGATAGCAAGTCCTACTTTGCCTAAAGAGAGACTTTTGGCTTTGAGGGATGCGTTTAGGTTCCCTAAGGAATTCTTTACACTGTTAAATGCTTGTCCTAGAAGTGTGTTCTCATCGCGCAGATCTCCAACGGCATCG
>Ga0131853_10002154_pt1 | contig 35345 bp, 12 predicted proteins | sample TergutLab28metaG_FD_92764 | JGI IMG/M metagenome (GOLD analysis project Ga0131853, IMG submission 92764) | Labiotermes labralis P1 segment gut microbial communities from Petit-Saut dam, French Guiana - Lab288 P1 (version 2) (version 2) | ecosystem: Host-associated > Arthropoda: Insects >... | reverse complement strand
AAGCTGAAGCTTCGGATGAAGGGTCGAACATTCGACACCATTGAAGAGATTCAAGAGGAATCGCAGCGGGTACTTGACACAATTCCAAAAAGGGACTTCCAGGGATGCTTCCAAGCATGGCAGGAACGCTGGGACCGCTGTATTCGTGCAAAAGGGGGGTACTTTGAAAGTGATGGAGGAATTTAACATCCAAGGTAAGCAAACTTCTTTTTACAAGTACTGTCCTGGAACTTTTGGATACACCCTTGTATGTGTACTCATCAATTAAACTGTGCATTAGTAATATTTAGGGGATAATGAGAATAATTCACTGCCATAAATAGAGCCTTTTAGTGTCCCGGTGTAAAAGTGCGACTTCACTGATACCACTATTCGGCACTGAGTGGAATTAAACTACGAAATTACTACTCTGTAAGATACCCTGTTATAAATTACGAAATCACTGCCACCAGACAATATTCATAATCAGATATTGTCAACTGCTGTCAGCTTTATCGATGGAGATCCGAAAATCAGGATTCAAGGATACTATAACGTGACCTCAATTAATTATCCAAATTTCCAAATAAGCGTATCTATATTCTAATCTACCAAATAAACTATCAATGTCACTTCCAATAAAATAAATAATTTCCTAAATAAGTTAAAAATTTATATCCAAACGTAAATTAAAGTAGTTGCTTCGCCTCTTTAAGAAGGCGTAATCTAAGATGCGTTAATTTTGAATTTAGAACCTCAATCGCACAACGAATATAAAGTGTCAAAGTTGAGCGACTCACGAAGAAAAATGTATAATCAAATTGCAATTTCAATACAGTCAACAAGACTCACCTTTTATCAAAATAAAACAACTGCACTTTGTCATTATAAGCACTCTTTTGCTTATCTGTTGCATATTATTTCACTTATAACAAATCTTCAAACATGTAGACACCACACAGCCGGTAACGAGCAGCAGTTCAACAAGCGAGCCGTAAGTCGGTAGGTAAGTGACTGAGGACGATTAACTTTAAGCATTAAAATTTATAAAGATGGCTTTGCAACTAAGACATTCCCCGGAGTTTAGTAAACTCCGAGACGACGTCACTGCACGTACAGGCATAATTCCAAGTATGATGAACTGCCTGTCGCTGCAGCGTTCGCAACTGTTCGTTTCCTGTTAACTTCTATCTAAAGTATTGTAAAATGTAACACTGAAATATACTAAATTATACAAATTAATAATAATAATAATTTACAATTACGGGCTGTATTCATTACATCCTTATGAATAGATTTCGACTTGATCATTATAGCGTGTCATGCTGTGAGATGTCATATTTTTGCATTTTACGTTGATTTTTAAGAAACAGAATTCAGATGTGTTTGTGTTCGATTTAATCCATGCATATGTTGTAATGAACTGTAGCTGGGAGAGATTGCCATTTTAGAATGGAAATGAATGCTGGTAGCTGAATTGAGTGGAACTTTCGAATGCAGTAAAATTTTATTTGGAACTGAGAACTGAAGGAAGTGAGCCAAATCTTGAATAAAGCAAGACCCATAGGCACCATAATATATTATAAGTCAAGCTGTAATTTGCAGCGGCTGGCGGTTTTTGTTCGGACTTGCATCGGTCAGCGCATGCGTTGAGGTGTCGTGGTCTGACACGAAGTTCCGTGACAAATGTCACCTGCGGGGGCCAGGTAGAATTATTTATTACAGTTGTAGCCTGTATACAGTAATAATAAGGGTGTAGTATTGAAACTTCTGCACCACTTTCGTGCAACATTGAATCTTCTGGTATACTCTAAACAAAACTTGCAAATTTGAAGACAGCACCCTGATTTGTAAGGTGCACTCCGCCATTTGTAATGTCAGAACCTGACATAAGGTAAACAGTAAGCCTCTAGGTCGGCTGGAGATTATTTATCAAGTTTACGATATATGTTTAAGAAAAAAAAATGAAATAATTTATGTCGCAACTTTTTTAAGATGCCGTGATGTGTTTCACACGCATCAGTATAAGCAGTCTACTTACCTGACGCGTGTAAAACACACTGTTCCATACCTGTATATACAACCGTCTTCCTGAAGATGAACCCTCGATTTCGAAACGCGTAGAAGATGTCAAAAACCAAAAATTGAAATATTAATTTAGAAAATGTGCATTTTATTGGTTTACGTTGTATAATTATATTACAATGTTCGGTGCAAAAAGAACCATAAAATTTGTTTCTTACATAGAGTGAGATTGTTTTGAAAAAATAAAAATTGTAGCAAAATTTATTTCTTTTTGCTCCAACAAATATGTTAAACTTGCGTGCGCATAATGTTAACTGTAAGCTCCAAATCCAAACCGAACTAAACGTCGATGTTTGCTGCAACCTGCAGCACGATGAAACGCTATACGAAAGGGGGTGCTCTCGCCTGCCAAGGAAGTAACTGTTATCGAAACCGGTATAGTAACAAGCAGGAATATTTCTGTCTGAGGAAATCTAATACTTTGTTTTGATAAAAAGCATGCTTACTGTAAAGTTTAGTGCAGCTTAATAACCCCAGTCTACCAGAACTCAAACCCTAAATTCGAAGAAACTTCATTTGCTCCGCGAACAAAATGGCAGTTTCCTACAGCTTAGGCCTCGTTACAGTATGTGCAGCAACGTACCTTCAGCTTGTGCACACGACTCCACTGAAGTTGAAGTTGGACTAGCAGAAGGCTGCCTGTGGGCCGGTTAGGTTCATATGACACGGCAGATTTCTATATCACAGCGGTCTTACACAGCCAACAAAAACACCACAAGCCAAGTAATATTATTTCACACCTTATCACACTAAACGCATACCACTTTCAAGCACAAAACTTGTAATTACAAGGAATTCAGACTTTCAAAGTCACAATCACACACACACACACGCAAGCAACGGAATTTCGACGTCTCTTTCTGGTTCGGAGCAATCGGCCAATCTCGGCTGTCAAGTTCGGGTATATTTCCGATCACAATAAGTTATGCTTGTTGCAGGGCACACATCAGTCGCCTGACTGCTTTCCTTTCTCACACAAAACAAGCAGGTATATGAGTGAAGCCTGTCTCCGTGTAGATGTCCATATGCTTGTGTCTTTTCGATCGTGTGAGTACAGTGACAGACTCATGAAATTTTGCATGACTTTTGTAGTACCCGAGACCACTTCAACCTCGTATTTTTTAATCTGCTGTCATCAACAGCATGATGACGTAAGAAGTTTGCAAATTTGGAGCGCAATGTACTAAGTTTTTTATTGCAGTTTCATTGAAGTGATAGTGAAGTTAGTAATTCTTACTTGCCTGCCAAAAATAATTCACATTATGGAAATTGAAGGATCAGAAAATTCAATAACCGCCCGCTAAATCACGCACATAATCTGCACTGAGTAAATAACAGCCGGCTGTAACAAATACATACGAGTATACTTTTTACAGTACTGTTTTATTTAAAACAATTTTTTTCAAATTTTGTTACACATTTTTATTGTTGCATTTTCTAAATTGCTTGTTTCCTTTTTCTCGCTGAAAAGTTGTATCTCCAGTATGCTCAATTTTCTTAAGATGAAGCCGTCTGATTTCAAAATGACTTGACCTTAACCATATATGAGAAATGTTTCAAATGTCCCTAAACACCAAAGAGGCACCAGTCACAGACAGTATACACAAAACATTTATTTTAAAGTCGGTCGACAGTTGCTGAAATTACAATGACAAGAATTCCCTGAGATCTAACACAGTCCTCACCTTCTGGTATATTACACAGATTAATAGACAATAAAAGCAGCATTCTCAAGTTACTGATGACGACAAAAATAATGCTTAAAAGTAATTAAGGTCTTGAACACATTTAATCTTCGGGAAGAACAATGATAATGGCGGGTAACAATCTGTTAATCAAGTTTCATAATTATTTTTTTATAATTTATAGATTTCTTATTGACGGAAACACTGGCAATGAAAACAGAAGTAATAACATGTCGTCATATTGTCACTTCCGGTTTACAAAATACAATAATAATAATAATAATAATAATCACTTTTCAGCTGTAGTACGTGGGAACCTGTCATTGTGAATGACACGAAGGCAAATAAGGAAGTATAAATTCAGCTAGAATTACTGTCTGAGCTCTGTATTTGATGAAGGGGAGTGGTAAACTTAGTGTCTCACCAGCTTTACCCTCCCCCCCCCCCGGGAATACAGCTCTGTTATCAATTGAGCAGGACGCTTGTTTAGTCTCAGGGTCGAACGTGACCGTTGGAAGAAGAGAAACATCTCTTGCCCCTGGCGAGAATCCAACTCCGTTCTCTTCGCTGTCCCGCCCGTAGACCAGTCACTATACCAAATGAGCTACTACGGCTCTCGCTACGGGCCTACGATAGCCTATTTTCACAGGTTGTTGGGAAGTTCTCATTTACTGAGTTACAATATATACATATGTTATTATGTAATGAGTAATCCGTTATTATGAAGGATGAAATTACATCAAACCAACTTTCCTGGACAGTTTGAAGCTTTGTCGCTTAATGTTTATATAATAAAACATAAAATTCCAGTACATTGTCATCCGAAACACTAACCCTTAATTACACAGCACGGAAGTATACTGTTGCAGAAAACGCATAATTTGTGTTCTTCAATAAAGAACAATGGGGTTATTAAATCCAGGGGCGAGATAGAACAGCGTACGTAGCATACAGGTAATCATGAAGACTGCACACAGAATTTTAATTTGAAACCCCGAACGGAAAAAGGCCGTGGGAGAGTTTCAACTGCGGATGGCAGACATTACAATACTGTTCTTATAGAAATAAAATGAGTGTGGACTGTGTGCAGCTAAATTAAGAAACTGTCCAGTGGCGAGGCAAGTAGTCATTGTGTTCCAAGAGGTATGTAACATTTTAGTTTACAGACTAAAAGCCGATCCTGGCACCCGCACGGTCTAAGGCGTAGGTCTGCGGCCGATCCCTTGCTACAATTGTGGCTTCGAAACCCGACGAGGGCATAAATGTCTGTCCCTTGTGACTGTTGTGTTATCAAGTAGGGTTCTTTGCGACGGGCCAACCACTCGTCCAGACAAGCCCTACCGAGTGTGATGACGTAAAACAGTAAACCTCTTCACCTAAATTGCATAGGTGGAAGAGATCAGGAGGAAGAGAGAAAGACCGAAAAACATGTTGCGCAACCTTATTAGAGTTTCTTTTATCTGATTCCTTCGTACTGTTGACCAACGAATGGGACAGTGCTTTGGTTAAAGTTCTTTCTTTCTCTTTTCTTTCTTTCTTTCTTTCTTTCTTCTTTTTTCTTGACCTCTTCTACCTAATCACTGTAGTTACATCCGATAGCCCACAATGACACACACATTCGGTAGGAGTCCTCTGGACGAGGGATTGGCCCGTCGCAGAGACCTCTTCCTGACAACAACAACACGCACAACAGAAAGCCATCCAAACCCAGGGCGGGATTCGATCCCGCAATCCCAGCAAGCGAGCGGCCGCAGTCCCACACCTTATAATGCACAGGGACTGGCTAGACCTCATACCCCTCTCTTGCTAATACTGTTCACAACTGACTATTTACAATCATTCTACCACATCTCACCCCACTTTACATTACTTACTGGACAGAGTGTTCGTAAATAGATGGAGACTGAACCACAGCACGCACTGCCTTCACAACAAATTCATACAATGCAACAATTTGTTCAAAATGTAAAACTTCAGCATTTGAAAGTGTTTCCATTAATAAGAAGTAGCATTAAAGAACATGATTAGCCTAACTGCCAGGTATTCTTTCTCCTTGTTTCTAAAAAAAAAATGATTATGTTGGAACACAGTCTTGCCCCATCTCATACTTGGATCCAAATAAGGCATTCAGGTATAAACTTAACATTTAACTGAACTGAGTAAGTAGTTGCTTGTGTACTGAAGAAAAGGACAGGATAGTTTCTGTGAGAATGGGCTAGAAGCAGTTCTTTTCAGACACTTTCATATCACAAAACTCCTAGTTCTGGTGATGGATATCAAAACACGACCTGAAAGAAGTAGTTTCGTAATGTTTAATTTGTTCATAGAAGGTGTTCATGTTTAGGCTGTGAAGAGTGCCTACATATGTGACCAGACTACTGTGACCGCCAGTACGACGAACATTTTGGCGGTGACTGTATTTTCGGGAGCCGAAGAAGAAGGCTTAGAGTCAGCCCGAAACCTTCCTCTTAGTTTCTGATCCGAGGCATCATCTGCGAAAAAAGAATAAAATAAACGGTATTAAAACATTTTACAATTACTCCATAAAACATAAGATTAAACAAGTGTAGAAATGATCTTAACAATCTAAACCAGGAGGCTAATTGGGGCCCGCAGAGATTTAGGACGGGGCCCTTTTGGCTGTTGTGTCAGCACGTTAAAAATAAGGAATGTAATGTAAGATGATGGAATTATTGTACAAAATACAAAAGAAAATTGTAAGATACTATGAAATGGAAATGAATGTGAAAAAAACAAAATTAATGAGAATTTCAAGACAACCATTCCCAGTAAAAATTATGATAGAACAAAAACAACTACAGAATGTGGAAAGTTTTGAATATTTGGGTAGCATTTTAACAAATTATGTAAGATGTCCTGGTGAAATTAAATCTCGGTTTGCTATGGAAAAAGCTGCATTCAACAAGAAGAGGGCTCTTTTTACTAGCACATTGGACTTGGAATTGAGGAAGAAACTAGTAAAATACTACATTTAAAGCACAGATTTATATGGTGCTGAAACTTGGACGCTTCGGGCATTAGATCAGAGACACCTGGAGTATTTTGAAATATGGTTCTGGAGAAGGATGGAGAAGATCATTTGGACCGATCATGTGAGAAATGAAGAGTTATTACTTAAGAGTCGATGAGCAGAGGAATATCCTACATGAAATAAGTAAACGGAAGTCTAACTGGATTGGTCACATTTTGCGTAGAAATTACCTTCTACAACGGGTTATTGAAGGAAAGATAAAAGGGGGGGAATAGAAGTGACAGGAAGACGAGGAAGAAGACATGGGAAGCTACTGGATGACTTTAAGGAAATGAGAGGATACTTTCATTTGAAGGAGGAAGCTCTAGATCGCACTATGTGGAGAGCTCGCTTTGGATGAGGCTTTGGACCTGTCGTAAGACAAACTACTAAATGAATGAATGAATACACAAGAAATCCTGAAAAAGAAAATCAAGGAGTATTTTACATTCATGCGTTTCAGTATGCTGAAAATGTTTCAACAGAAAAATAACCAAAGAATGTGAGGTTATGCAATAAAATGTTCTCGGGCAGACAACTGCGTCAAGACGTTTCTGGAACTAACTCTGTCCCAATATTCAGGGTGTGCTGATGGCTTGGTAGCACCAAATCCGATGACTACGTGTCCAGTATGACATTATACTTTGCCCTTCAGACTAACAAGTTTAGATTTCGTACTTGTTCCGTAACGTGTTTTGAATTTGACATAACTTAACCAAACTGAGCGCTACGTACAATGTCTATTGCCACACAGCTTTAATTTAAAAACTATCACAAGGATGAACAAATCCCAGGCTCCAGGTCACCGTTGCAACTAAATTTTGAATGATGGCGCGTAAAATCTGTGGACCCTCCGTATGGAAATTGTTTCGAGTCACTTTTCTGGCGTCTAGAAATTGTACATGGCTAACAGATTTTTGAAAAATTAATTCACCCTGCAATATCAAATTTCACGTCTTAAATACTCACACAATCTTTTCGCGGTGCTTTCCTTAAAGACGCAATGGTTCGAGCCCAGAAAGTCACATTTCCCCAGATTCTTATCGTATTTACTCCTCTATTCATTGTGCTACAAACTGGCCACCTACATAAGTTAAACCTTTTCAAATGGGAATTCTGAGCAATAGAATCTGAAAGTGTTCATTAAATCGTAGAAAAACATGAAAATAATTCACTTACCTGTACAAAATTATTTTCAATACCGGCAGATACATGAAACATTAGATTTCTATTAAAAACCGCACTTCGATTTCGTGTTGAAGGCAGGCCTCTTTTTACACAACGGGAGTGACGAATGTCAACACAGGAAACTTAAGAAGGAGCCAATATGGATTCTAAAATCTACACGGTTGTACACTGAAGCTTTTGAGAGAGACTGAAAATGTATAGATAATAAGGCAGTCAAATGTTTGTGATAATGGATGTTAATATTCATTTATGATAAAAATATAGTACTGAGCGAAGGGAGGAATATAGGCTGAGAGTGTTCGAGAATAGTGTGATGAAGACATTTGAACCTATGAGGGATGAGGTGAGAGGGGGGTAGAGAAGACTAAATAACTGGAAGTATTACGATTGTACTCCTCATCAAAAAACATTCGGGTGATCAAATCAAGAGGAATTACACAGGCGAGGTATGAGGCAAGTATGGGGGACAGGAAAGTTCCATACAGGGTTTTGGTTGGGAAATCTGGTATAAAGAGACCAAAGACCTAGGCCTAAATGGGGGAATAATATTAAAATAGATCACTATGTCGGATGCGGCGGCATAGAACCGATTGCTGTGGCTCAGGATAGGGACAGGTGGTAGGGAGCTTATAAATGCGAAAATGAACTTCCGGGATCCATAAAATGCGAGGAAATTCTTGACTAGCTAAGGACCTGTTAGCTTCTCAGGAAGGACTCTGCTCCAGGAATTTAGTGAATGTAATACTGAGAGATTAACGTGAATCGTCGTGTGCGAAAATAATGCCATGCAAGTATAAATTAAAGAAACGGAGCTTTGTATATTATATTATTCTCGTAACTAAAGAATTTTGACTATGCGATTGTGTAAATCCACTTTAGGGTTTCGTGCAATTCTTTGAGAATATTGACTGTGAGAGTCAAAAAAAATTTCTGGGACAATGTGACGAAGAATGAGATACTGAATTCTCGAAGTCAGCTAACCTCTATCCCGTGTAACTTTCTCTGTATCTACCATTTCCATTATTTCGTTTGTCTCCTGGTAGAAGGACCCAGGACCATCACGGTTCTTTTGGTGCCCATGGGATGACTTTTCTGAGACATAGAATAGAAATACCAGTTGTAAATTTCAAGAAAGGCAAATTTGTTTAATTTAACTTAAAAAATCTTATTCGTTATTTATTCTGTATGATAGAAATGAATCAATGAAAACTTATAGAAGAAATATTTGAGGTGCTAGCGAGATATTTTCCATTTGTGATAAAGATTATTAGAAAACTATTTTATTGCTTCTTTAGGGATTGTTTGTAATACTCAATGTGACACGTTAGTTTGTTTAATTTATAAAATACATATTATCAGAAATTTAAATTCAAGTGCTCATTGTGTTTTGTTGAAAGCTTTTCTAATTATGATCTGGGGATCTTTGCTTTACACGATAATGCGGAGGATAGAAATAGAAAAATACTTCAGTTCATAGATGCCTTTGTGACTACAGGCATTACTGAAGATAATGTTAAGTTCAATAACCAAAAGCACACAAAATACACTGAATCTGCAACTCTTTATACTGTAAAATGTAGAAAGAGCCTAATTTTCACGAAACATACCTTGATCTATTGAGAAACTTGATTGTGTCGTCACTGTTACAGAATGTGGAAATGTTGAAGGAGAAGGTATCCCTGCAAAATCAGAATTAAATTTGTTAGATCACTGGCATATCTAGGGACACCTGCAAGAGCTCCAGTGTCGTTTTACAATGCTACATTATTTTCTATGCTTCTCTTTAACATGTAACTGAAATGAAATACCAGACGTTCGTATAAACACAGATGATACAGGATCGAAGTTTTAGACGTCAATCCACAGAATTTTAAACATACAAACAGCAAATAAAATGGCATTTTGTTCCTACAGACATAAATTTTCAGAATTACTGACAGACTCTGGGCCGGGTAGCTCAGTCGGTATAGCGACTGACTACGATCTGGAGGGTCCGGGATCGAATCCCGGTGGGGACGAGATTTTCCGCCCGTCCAGACCTGCCCTGGGGCCCACCCAGCCTCCTGTAAAATGGGTACCGGGTCTTTCAAGGGGGAAAGTGCGGCCGGGGCTTGCTGCTGACCACTAACCCCCGTCTAGTACCGCGGTCATGGAAGAGTATAGCTATAACTATGCCCACTTTCTGGGTCACACCGGGCCTATAATGGGATCACTTTACTTTTTTTACTGACAGATTGTTGAGTTAGAGAAATAACTAAAACACTTCACTGTGAAAGTTAAGCATGCGTTTTAAGTGGGAAATCTCTGTAATATGTGACATTCTTCTTACATTCTTTGTTCGGATTATCTCCACTTTAAATAATGTCAAATGAAGCAGGTATTCAGACATAATGTTCCTCACATTGCTTCTATCGACTATTGCTAACTAACTTCAAAATCAAAGGCACAGTAATGACACTGAAGTTTTGCAGGAACTGACTATATAATATACTTATTTACTTACTTATTTACTTACTTAACATGGATAAGTCAAAATTTTAACAAACGGTTCTTGAGACGCTGCCTATCACAAAATTCCTTATTGTCTATTTATCTTATCAACTATTCATAATCCATTTCCCATTCACTTCAACCTCCTTGATCTGATTAATCCCCATTACAAAATATTTGCTAAGGAATACAAATTGTAAAATTGGTTGTTTCATAAACCTTATTTTGTTTAATTTGTCTGAGTTCTGAATATTATTTTCGTAACTTTGCCTTCAAACATTGTGCAACTGTAATTTTCATGAAGGCGAGTCTCACACTCATATAGGACAGAGGGTAAAATCACAGGTTTGTGTGTTTTAAAATTCAAGTTCTTTGCGAACGGTGAGATAACTATTCTGGACTAAAGGGACAAGATTCCCAAATTTAATCCCCGTTTAACATTACGACTGCAGGATAATTTAAACACTTTCCCTCCAGAATATTTCACATGATTTCGTCTGTAGAAATAAAGAACACAACTGAATTTTGTTGTTTTGCTGACCGTGTATCTCAGTATAATCTTAGTGATTGACCAACTTAATGCACAAATTCTTGTTTTATAATTGAGTTTATTATATGCCTCTACATGTTTCGAGCACTATGTGCTCGAAACATGCATAGGCATGTTAAAGAATTTGTGCATTATGTTGGTAAATCACTAAGATTAAGAAAACACAACTGAATGTTACCATAACAGAGAATTTCGAAGTTCAAAATTTATTCAAGATGCTACTATCGACGATACACAAAAGGAGGCGTTGTTAAATAAACCAAGAAACAAATTACCACTGTACAAAGAGAGAATTTAAATACGTCTCATTAATTTACCTTCAGCCAATTACTCCCAAATTAACATTTAAATAACTAGCCTTGGATCACAGTTCCTTGGATTAATTTTCTAGAAACTGTTGGAGATAAAAACACATTTGTTTTCACTTCCCGTGCCGGCATTATTATTCCTGGAATGTACCCATACACGAAATTGGTTTTGTGATTTCTTTCTCTAGTGAGATAAAGCAGATGTAAATGAGAAGGCAGAATTCTTAATGTGTTCTAAAAACATTAAATCAAAAAAATGGGCTACTTTAGCTCCCCACAGAATTTCTTTATTAGTATTTCAGAATAAATAGATATTTTCGTGAAGCACCAGAAATTCCTCTCTTTCTCTCCCTCTCTCTTTCTCTCTTTGCGGTACAGATGGATCGCGACTGTCTGTGTCAGTGTAATTAACCCTTACCCTGCTAACGTGGAGAATAAGGTGAGGTCTTAATAATGCCAGCAAATGGCAGATGGGATTTAATTTGGCGTTTAATGGGGTTAAAGGGGTAAATTGGTTACTTCAGCTTTGACTTCAAGACCTGCAGTACATAAATTACTCAAAGAATCACACCTAACCCTAGAGTAGGGAACAATATAAGCCAATCCAGTTCCTGAATATACATAATATTTCTCCCCCATCGACAAGGGGGGCGAGCAAAGTTTCGTCCTCGATATGTGGCGAAAGAGTCAGTCAATCCTTGCGTGCACTTCTATCTCTCCGTCCGTCTGTCTGACTGTCTGCCTGTCGACATGGGACAACTCTGAGCCCATTGCACGAATTTTAATAAATATTACGTTTAATGGTTTTTTCGAGAATCCATCAAGAATATTCACGTTTGAATAAAATCTGTCAAGAATCAAGAGGACAGGGCGCCCTGTAGGAATACTTAAATATATTTATTATAAAATATCGCTTAATTCGTCTTAGAATAAAAAATTTTCATACCAGAGTTGTAGAGAAAATCAAAACACACATATTATGACCATCACTTTTTTTCCCCAGAATGTTGGCTTTTATGAGATAACGTGGAGGTGTAAGGTACAGCCAGACAGGCCACAGGTGACAATATAATACGGCACATACAAGATGCGATATGCTTGCAGGATAACTAAGGCAGGAACACGCACACACTCATAATAATTAACATTTAGCCCTGGAAGGAGTTGTTTGCAATAGCTTACAAATATATACTCACGATATAGCTTGATGCTACCATCCGTATCGCCGAGAGAATTCTTGGATACGCATTTGTAGGAGCCGAAATCTGAGGGGCCAACTGCGCGAACTGTCAGCTTCATAAGAACCTTATAAGCGTTGTCCAGCAAGACTGGTTCGTATTTATCACCTGGTGAATCATAATTAACCATGAAAACTAACACATATGAAAACATATTTTGCTTATGACACAAGCAAAGATTCATTCGTTTACATGACCGAAAATATAGGCAGTTTCAGAAGTGAATAGTTACGTATCATATTTATGAATTTACTATCTATCTACCTATCCGTCCATCCATCCATCCATTCATCCATCCATCCATCTATCCATCCATCCATCTATCCATCCATCTATCCATCCATCCATCCATCATCTATCTATCTATCTATCTATTTATATATATATATATATATATATATCTGTCTATCTATCTATCTATCTATCTGTCTATCTATATATCTATCCATCTATCTGTCTATCCATCTATCTGTCTACCCATCTATCTATCCATCCATCTATCTTTCTATCAATCTATCTATCTATCCATCTATCTATCTATCGATCTGTCTATATATATATCCATACAATAAGAACCAACAGGAAGCACTATTTACTTTCCATTTATTTCAATTATTAATCTCTAAATGTTTCGAACAGGCTTGCTGCTCATCATTAGGAGGTACCACTCTGTATATACAACAATTGGTATGTCAAGCGTTTATGTTAACTGGCTGTTGGCAGTATATATATATATATAGTAAATTCGTAATATTTTGAATTCCTATGTTTCTGTGTTTAGGAGTAGACGAGATCTGGCTGTAAACAATTCTCAAATACATTTTCATTATCCTAGAATGGGATTTCTGAGAATTCCTTCAAATAAACCATGATTAAATTCCACGCCTGTGACATCGTACTTGAAATAACAAGTTTCCAGGTAAACAATTCAAGTCACATTGAAGAACAGTGGAGTTGAGTAATATTCTTCGTGGTTTCAATTAGTCATTTCAGGAGATTGCTAGAGGCTTTACATCTCAAGCAGGACTCTGCGACTTTCTCCCTAAGCCTTCCGAATTTATAATTCAAGACAATTCACCATTCTACGGTCGCTGAAACACAGTCGCAATGAAAGAACCAGCCAAGCTTGTATAGCTAGGGACTTAAGCAACAACATAGTTTAGTTGCAAATGGCGATAACACCAACTGCTTCAAGTAAAAGAAATTTGGTACTGGTATGTTGTAAACATGAATTTAATACATTCACAGTGCGGCCCAAAGGTTTTAGAACTGATTTTTTAAAAAATCGAAGACACAAGAGAAAGACACATACCGTTTTTAATTCAAAATAAGCTCCATTGGCATATATACAGGCTTTTGTGGGGTAACACAGTTTCTGAAAAGCTGCCAAAAATTCCTCTCTTTGGACCTTCTTTATTTCATCAGATACAGCTTCTTGGATCTCAGCAACAACCGCAAAGAGGAGTCCTTTTAACTTCACTTTCGACTTGGGGAACAGAAAATAGTCTGGCAGAGATAAATCTTGAGAGTACGGGGTGATAAAAGGTTGTAACTTTTTGGGTCAAAAATTCACAAACGCAGCTTTGTAGACGGGCGCATTATCGTGCAACAAAAAAAAAATCTCGACAGCAGAACGCAGCTGGATTAACCCATTGAATGCACTTCAGGAGGCGATCCATTACTGCTTTATAAAATTCTGCATTTACTGTTTTTCCCTCCGGTACGAATTCTTTGTGCACTGCGCTTTGAGAGTCGAAAAAAAATATCAATATGGTCTTGATGTGGGACCTTAGGAATGTCAGTGTCTTCGGCCGAGGGGATGTTTCACCAACCCATTCCGAACTCTGTCGCTTTGTTTCGGGGTCATAGGCAAAACACCAGGTCTCATCTCTCATAATAATTTTGTTAAAAATTTTGTCTGCATCGGCCATCGCGATAATGTCTTGGCAAGATGTGACTCGATCTTCCCTTTGCTCAGGTGTCAAGGAGTGTGGAGCAAAACGTGGACACAACTTTCTCTTTCCCAAATCCTCTTTCAGAATCCGAAGAACTACAGTCTTGGGGATGTTCAGAGATTCTGCTATCATTCTTGATGCATTTTTGACCACATCAGCAACAGCAGAAATGTTTACTTCAGTTCGAGTCGATTTTGGACGGCCACCTCTCTCGTCATCTTCTACCAGCTCCCTTCCGTCTCGAAATCAAGAATACCACCTACAAACGTTTGATCAGTTCACAACCTCATTCCCATAAGCCTTTTGCACGAATACTTGTGTTTCTGTCTCATATAGACCGGCTTTGAAACAAAATTTTATGGCAACTCTCTGTTCACTTCCGCCATCCATGAGGTATAAAGAAGAATGACTTTACAAGACAAGTTATAACTCGCACATTTTCGAAAATAAACAAACGAAACTCTGTGTGTGAACGGTTGTTGGTTGTTAGTACTAAGTTAGTGGGTTGTCCAATATATCGCTCCAGTTGTTATTAAAAATAATCAGCCCTACATCTTATGGATCGCACTAACCATTTATACGCATAACATGATGTTTAATTCTCAGCCGAAGCTTAAATTTTATACCTTAATACAAAGAGCACCACGCGATCAATACATATTAAGGAAAGACACTGATTTGAAAAAGGCAAAATTTATCTTTGGTGAGATATTTTATACATTTTCCATTTGAAAACAATCTCTCAGAAATACTCTATGAATACATTAGTTTTTTGTAATTCACTGTTTAGAAAGTGGGCCCAGACAACAAATAGGCCTAAGCTGATACCTAAAGAACTGAGTCGAATTCATTACAACAAATCTGAAAGATAAACTTCAACAATCGGAGACTACAAAGACTACAAGAACCAGAGACGAGAAATTAAAGAGTATAACAATAGGGAACTACCAATGTATTACACTAATTACCAACAAGAGCAATAATAATAATGAATATAAAAGTACAAAGGGCTCTTTAATTGCGTTCAAAAGGCAGATTCTTATACGAAACAGATTTGTAACTGTAAATCTAAATAGGAAATACAAGACCTGCTTACAGAAACAATAATATGAATGCAGCGAATTACTAAGAAATTTACGCAATTCTTAAAATTAATGCTAGGCAACTTCATGCATGATAAGGCACAAATGCGTCAACCCTTAGCAAGTACACAGGCTGTTAGTAACCGTAACGTAGAGAAATGATTTTATCGATATAATCGAAAATTATTCTATTAACAATTTCATGTCTGAATGCAAAACCGACTGGAGATAGACTCGTACGTAATTAGACATTCAGAAGAACGTGCATCGTGATAAATTCTTATAATAAAAACAACTAGACGCACTAATTTCTCAAATTTATTTTTGGAATAAAACTCTACATGTTTCGGACAGTTCCTCTATCCATCATCAGGAATTTTTACTGTACACACAGCAATAGGTTTGCTAACAGGTTGCAGCTGTCAGCAAACAATCCGAAACATGTAGAGTTTTATTCCAAAAATAAATTTGAGAAATTAATGCGTCTAGTTGGTTTAATTATACGAATCTACGTAATTAATTTCCGTTAAGTTTCTGACGGAAGTTTAACTAATCCATAGCACCTTCGTCCACTCAAGAGCTGAGTTGCAGTATTCATCTGTAAGTTATGTTCATGACACTGAGTTTATAGCACAGAAACTTATGCTTCTGTGCGAAATTATTCCACAGCAAAGGTTTACGTTAAATAGAGAGATAAAGTGTGAACGGCAAAGAATCCACGGGCAATACATTGATTTAATTCTCTTTTACCAAAGTGAGAGCTGTTTTTCCTACATCAGCGGGGCTGGATATTGCCCGATCTCCCAGCGACACAATGAATATTTCAAACGAACTGCCGGCAGCGGAAAGCTGCACTTTAGTGAGACATGAAGCCCTGGAGGAAACTTATTCGCGGGTTCACGGATGAATTGGCCGGGTGCGGTTAGGTGCAGGGAATTTGTGTAGGAGAGAGAGTAGAGAAGACAGTGGGACATGGAGAGTAATGGGATACTCCTTCCGTCGACATTCAGTACGGCACCTCCTAATGAAGAATTCATAGGGCGGCAATCGAAAGACAGAAGGTCGACGTCGCTGAACTGAAGTAAAGATGCCAAGTCCAGCAGGAGCAATCTGCTCTAACGTTAACTGAAGATCTCATAACTGATAAACTGTTGATGCATGGTAAGTAGCAAAGAATTTCGAAATTTAACTATGAGTTGGTGTTTTATGTGTCCTTTTCCAATTTGTAAGGACTTAACTCGCTAGTGCACACATATCCCATTTGTTTGAACATTTTACTAAGCATATTTTTTACTGAGCAAAAATACCATACGTGCAAAGGTGTACCGGTGTTCTAATTTTCTTGATAGAAAACAACATAAAGCTCCAGGAAGTAACACAATTAAGGAAGTTTTCAGTAGCTCAGTTTATATGGAATCAAATAAAAGGAAAATTCGTTCAGAATCAATGAACTGTAAGGGATATGCAAGGTACATAGCATGGTCTAATTTGAAGAATAGCATAGCACATGCCTGGAACGACTGAAGAGAGAAACGATAATTCACTACATAATGATCGCATATGGTGTACAAAGAGAGTCCACATACACGATTTAACGATAAATAAAACTTGAAGAGCTGCCACTCTTTCACAATGTTTGAATGCAGCAGTTTCTAAACGCCTTCGCAAAATTTCGAAAAGCGACTGTTACCTTCGTCATGTCTGTCTGTCCGTCCGCATGGGACAACTCGGCCTCCACTGGACGAATTTTCATCAAATTTGATACGTAAGTGTTTTACTAAAATCTATGTAGAAAATACACGTTTCATTAAAATCTGACAAGAATAACGGGTACTTTACATGAAGACCGATATTCAGTTTTGACCATATCCAGCTCAATTCTTTTTAGAATGGGGAAAATGTTTCAGACGAAAGTTGCAGACAAAATCAAAACACACATTTCACGCTCAGTAACTTCTTCCGAAAATCGTGTCCTTTATGACATAACGTGGAAAAATACTGCACAGCCGGACAGGTCACAGATTGCAATTTGGCGCATGCCCATTGCATGATGGATATCCAAGGTACAAACACACACTCAGAATATGTAGTAAGTATTTTTTTTCCACTGCAACAATGGTTGCACGAACGCATCTCACATGTTAGGTTATACGGACACTGCCTGTCTTGGTAAAAACTATCTGATATTACAATAATTTTAAAATAATATTAACACAACACCCTACATTAATGTTTCAATAGTATGTTAATATCATGTATTTTACCATTTACAACTCACCAGATGTATAGCAACTCTCTATAGGTCTTTCAATATTGATGTTCCCTGAAGATGGCTATCGAGAAGCTAAAAAATGTAGGAGTGCTTTTATATTCAGGAATTAGTGCAATTTGGTGGAAAAGAACTTTTCTTATGCCGCGTTCTCAGGAGGCAGTTTTATCGATTTAACTGCTTTATGACTGATGTACAGGAGTGATCGCATAAATTAAAAGTTATAATTAAATGACGTAATATTCTATACACATTTTTATATAGTCCTTTTGTTACGTAATTATTTTTTAAGAAACGTAATTTGAATGCTGATATCAAATGATATATTTAACGATCATAGCATTTTCTCGCAGAAGGATAACAATGCATTAGCTGAGCAGTAAAATGTTGCATGACGCATCGCTGGTGACCTTAGCCCACGCACCAAAATCCTTAATATTAGTAACTCCAGAATTTCTCATAAAAATGCTAATTAAGTAGCTAGATTTAAGTGAGGTTCAAAGAAGCTTTCTTCTTTTCCTACAGTTCTTTCCTCCTTTGGAAATTATGGACAAAACACAGTCTGGTTTAAAACATTTCCTTTCGTTCTTTTTAATTCCTTGCTTTTTACCTACCGTGCAGATGACGGGAAGATAGTGTGGGTACGCGGTGGCACAGTTGATTGAGGCACTACGTTAAAAGCCGGAAGGTCGCGGGTTCGATTCCCGATAGTATCATTGGAATTTTTCATTGACATAAGCATTCCGGCCGCACTATGGTCCTGGGGTCTACTCAGCTTCTAATAGAAATGAGTACTAGGAATATTTCCTGAAGAGTAAAGGCAGCCAGTGCGTAGGGCTGAAAACCTTACCACCTTCATGTTCTGATTGTCATGATATCTGGGAGTCTCAACCTCCTGGAAACCTCACGGCCTGTTCAGGTATTGCTTTGCCTTCTATATACAAATTACATAAAATTTCATCTGGAAATATCACATAAAGGTTACCCTTTGATAAATTTGGTTTAGAAAAGTGCGTTATATAAAAACGGCTCTCTGATATTACGGTATGTTGTTGGGGACTGAACTGAAACAGAATTAAATTAAACTTTTGTGTTTCACAGCTTCTGGAAGGCGCGACCACGTAGAAACGAAATTTGCAAGGAATGCTTCACACCATGGAAATAGTTAGCTAAAGTTTATCTAAATATAAGGGAGACATATGTTATGATAAGGATGTACAATATTAATATGTGTTTATAATAAAACCAACTAGATGCGCTCTCAAATTTATTTTTGGAATAAAATTTTACATGTTTCGGACAGTTCCTCTGTCCACCATCAGGAGTTTTTTTACAGTACACACAGCAATGGTATATGTCATACAGGTTTACTGACTGCTTGCGAGCAGGATCAGGACGTTCCGTGCATCTAATTGGTTTTATTACGAAGGAGTGCTGATAAGTCCTTAGCCCGACCAGGAAGGAAACAAGCTACAGCGACCAAACTCGAGATATATTCAACATACTCCCCACGAAGCTCAATATATTTCTTAGCTCGTTGTTCTAACTAATGTAAGCCACTCAAAAAAATTCAGAAGGTTGTCCGTCCAACCAGGTCTCCGCGGGAGTAATGACCTCCGCGTCGGACGAAAAATGGCGACCATTCTTTTTTTTTTCAGTCCAGGAAACAGGCGGTAGTCCGACGGGGACAGACCCGGAGAATAGCGTGGGTGATCAAGACACTGGAAGCCCAGGTATAGCAGTTTCTTCTAGGTTGCAAGTGCCCGGTAAGCCGGGGCATTGTCGTGCAAAACAACAAGACCTCCCCTTTGTGACCTTCCCGCTGCGTTTTCCCTTCAAAATGTCCTTCAATTGCACCAGCAGAGATGACTAATATTCCGCGTTGATAGTTTGGCCCTTTGGAAGATAATCAATGAGGAGGATGCCGTCTTGATCCCAAAAAATCGAGGCGAGAACTTTTCCAGCCGATTTTTGCACTCAGAATTTTTGGTGCGGGGTGAGCCGCTATTCCTCCACTCCACTGATTGTTGCCTTGTCTCCGGGTCATAGTGATATAACCAGGTTTCGTCCATGGTCACCAATCGCGACAGGAAATCATTTGGATAGCGCCGAAAAAATTCCAAGAGTTGCTCAGACGACTGGCACCCTTGACGTTTTCATCTGCATTCAGACATTTCGGGACCCACTTCGCGGAGAGCTTCTTCATGTCAAAATCTTCATGAATAATGGACCCAATCCGCTCACGTGAGATGCCCAGTTGCTCAGCTATTGATTTAGCCAAAATCCAGCGGTCTTTCAATATTAGCTCGTGAATTTGATCAATAATCTCAGGGCTGGTCACTATTTTGGGTCGTCCAGGACGAGGCGCATCACAGGTGGAAAAATCACCACGTTTAAACTGGGGCACCCAGTTTTTGACGGTGGCATATGATGGTGCATATTCCCCTAATGTTTCTTACAGAATGGCGTGAATTTCCTTCGGCTCCTTGCCTTGCAGGAAGAAATCTTGATGACAGCTCACGTCTCCATGTTGTTGAAATCGCGCGCGTCGCCTGACATGCTTCATTCCAGCCTCTGTAACAAGAAAAGGCTTGCAATTCGGCACATGAATAGACCCCTCTTTCCAAGGCCACTATCGATTCCGTCCTAAGACATCGGGAAGTAGGTGGGGCTAAGGACTTATCAGCACACCCTCGTATAAGATTTTATCAAGATGCACGGCCACCTGAACGTCAAACCTTAATATGTTTGGTTTAATAGTTATATTCGTCCCCTAAACATTCGCCACGCCAGCCATAGTAGTCGAATGGACATACCATAAGAAATTTTCAGATTTCACTTTGTTGTACTAGAGCCGTAAGATTTAACGGGAAGTCATAATATGCCTGTAACGAGTATTTCGTTAACCTAATATGTATTAACTGTCTTGTGATTTAAAGTGAAAGACTAGTTTCAGCTAATATAAAGCCAGATAAGACTTGAATTCTTGTAGAGTGGCAACTTCGTCATACTATTGTGCGAAAGTTTCTAAAGCAGTTTCTTCCTCTCTCAAGAACAGTTTGTCTCTCCTTTTCATAGACGTAGAAGTTTCGAGCGATGGTCATTTATTCAAACGGTAACTTTGTGATTCACTTCAGGACATCTCAGTGTCATTTATCTTTGCGCCCGGTAGTGGAAACCGCATGTACTCAATTTGTTACTTACTTCATCTGTCTCAATGACACGAATAATCAGTAAACCTAAAATGTGTTGGGGTTTCTTACAAGTGATTTGTACCTAAATCTTGAGCCAAGAGATGCAAATAATAATAGCGACACCCTTTATTTGTTTTTCTTTAGGTCAAAAACAGATATAAACCTAAAGGTAACATAGTTGAGGCTACGTCATAACTGTAAATCTATTTTTTCATCGGCTACAAATCATTTATAAAATATACTGATATTTGCAAGTTTCAAACTATAAATTTTAAGACAGCGACTATTAGCTTTATCGTGGCTACCTGCCTACATGTCTGTCCGGGTGTAACAATCAAAGAAGCGCCGCATGGTTTTTCACTAAATTCAGAATTAGCAACTTTTACTGAATTTTCTTACCAGAATCGGACTCAAAGAACGGAGACTTTATATAAAGAACGCTTTTCTGCAGGAAAGTTGAATATAAAACCGTAAATATTGTCAGAGCTAAAAATGATGGGAATACGAGTAAACGTTTATACGAAAACAAAGGACAAATTTTATGTCTAATATACATTTCCCTTAAGCCTTATGTTTTTCGAAATAAACGTTATCGAAAACAGTAGAAAAATGCCCCAAAGTTTTTCCACTGTATGCAGTCTTCTAAGCTTCTAAACTCAAAGATAAACACCGGCTTTTCGAGTAGATACGAAGAATACCGGAACCACTTATTTTCAACAATGATGAAAGGAAGATTCCTGGCCCCCCAATTTATAAATCTATTTTCAATTAATTTCATTGTGTTACAATGTAACGTACTGTTACAACTCCTACTTTATTAAAATCCATACACTCATACCTTTTATATCAACCATAGGACAGGGAAAGCACCAGAATTGTTATGCTAGTCCTAGAACTCTTGAACGTGTTCAGAAATCTCATTAAATTTTGCTGAAGTGTCAGGACAGAAATGTGCCATGAATTCATTCTACCTCATTTCATTGTCCATTGTGTTGCAAGAAATGTTAAGACAGAACTTAGTTCATAGGGTTAATACAGAAATATTTCTTCCTATCCCGGACAACATGACTACAATTTCTCATCTCATATGCCTGCAGCAGTTCCTATTTGCCATAACAAGGAATCAAGTACTGGAAAATGTCCCAATATGAGATAAAACAAATTTTCTCCACTCTGTTTAAAATACAGTTTAGCTGAAATTGGATTACTTGTCGTGTTCTATTCTAGCATACTTACGGAATGAATATTAAGGTCACTACTGCCTAACCTACCGGCAATCAAGTGTCACCGGAATTCTGTCTTGAGCTGTATCATAAAAACAGATGAAGCTTTTGATCATAAAAGCTTGGATCGCCATGTTTTACGGCTCCATCTCATCCTGCAAGGGAGCAAAGTGTAATCGAATTCCAGTTTGTATCACCAAGATGTCTCGTTATTCTCCATTAAGGCAAGTATACGAGTTAACAAGATACTCGACTGCGTGTTGCATACCTGGCTTCCTCAAGTCAACCAGGCATTTGTTTTTTGTCAGGAGGGGGTCGCTGTGCAACTTCGCATGCTGGCATTTGTCTTGATGTTCAGTTCTCCCGAACCTACCCAGGACTCATAAACAGATTTAAAAGTAAATTTAATCTACAATATACGAAAACATTCAGATCGTTACTCACTGGTAACACAGTTTTCTGCCAATAAAAAGACCAGTTCTGAATGATTTTTAGAGAAAAATGGCTATTTATTTAGCAATTCTAAGAAAATGCTGATACATGTATACTGTGTGGGCCAAAAGCTTAGTTTTAATGTTAAACCTGACGGTACATACAATAACCACTATGCTACAAAATGTTAATAATATATTTGAAGAATAAAAAGGAATGTGAAGAATGTAACACTAAACTGTTGATCTTGAATACTACGTGGAACAATAATTATGTTGACATTCTCAACTGGTCTATTGATCTACGCTCTAAGCACTCAGCCTCGTCAGCATATCTTACCTTGTGCTATTATGTCCCCTTTGTCTCTAGTCCAGTAGTTGATTGACTTAGGATAGGCTTCTGAGTGACATTCAAGTGTCATTTGCTGACCCTCTTGTGCTCCCACCAGTTGATTCTGGATCCAAATCATCGGAGGAACTGCAGTCAATAAGACTAAAACAGTCACTGCATTGTCGTGTTCATTGTACAGTGTGTAACGGAGTTGTTATTTGCTCATGGGTGACAGACAATTCCCTGGAGTGGCTAACACGCTCTTCTGGTTTAGTTCACTTCATCGTCCACGGTGACCTCGTAAAAGCCACATTAATGTCAGGGTAGCAAGTCTCAACTCATAGACTTGCAAACGAGTGAAGCATCAAGTCAAAACATAAAATAATAATATATGTAATGTTACACATATTGTGCGCAATTGTTTCTACACACTAGATGTATTTCCAGCTACTGTACAAAGTTAGTTTCAGCGCTCCTACATGTTTCGGCTGCCTATTTCAGCCATCATCAGGGAGCTGTAATATTATAAAGACACAAACGGCGCATCGTAAGTCAGTTAATGGTAAACATATATACATCAACATTGTAGAACTTTCAACTGATGTGCAGTATTACTAAAAACTATTAAAACTGAAATATAGGAATTAAAAAGTAAAACGTAAGAATGTAATAAACTGTCTCCAAACTCTTCTTGTGTTACATATCTTCTGAAAGATGTTTGGAGACAGCTTGTTTACATTCTTACATTTCACGTTTTAATTCTTAATTTCTATTTTAATCTGGAAAATGTTTAGTAACAAAGTACATCAATTTAATATTCTATAATGTCCATTTACTGATATATGATACACTGCTTGTGTCTGTATAATATTATAGCCCCCAGATAATGGCTGCAATAGGTAGCCGAAATTCGTTGGAGCGTAGAAAGTAGCTATGTGCAGCAGATGGAAATAAAACTAATTCCTGAAAGTATAAGTTTCATATTTTAAATACAAACTTATTGCTTACTTTATCATAAGCCGAAAAATTCGCCAGATACTAATTAAAAATTCTGCAGTTAATTAATCTAATTATCTCTCATTCAGAAGATTCTTTTTAATTATTGTACAGAACGGCCAGCAGACGCAATATAAGCCTACATTATGGCCGACGGAAATGGAGAATGATTCCAGCGTATCTGCTCCTAGCTCGTTAAAATGGCTGCGGGATTTCTGTCACTGGAGTGGGACTAGAAATAACTTATATTGTTAATCGAAATTATGCATAGAAGTAACAATCTGTGTGTTTAATCGAACCTATGCGTAAACATAAGTTTGAAAAATTAAGCAATGAAAACTTAAGGCGCCCTTTTGCAATATGTTAAATAAAGAAATGCATTTAACAAAAAGACACACATGCATTTCACTTTAAAAGGAGCAGAAGATAAAACATTCAGTGAAGTGAAGGATATGGTGATGTGTGGATAGGGAGCATACACAATTTACCCCTACAGTTTTCACACAAAAGTGCTCTATTTCTTTTACTAAGAAAAAATAAACAAAACGTTGAGGTTATGTGTGACAAATTTCAGGTAATATTATGTGCTAGGTCACAGAAATAAGACAGAAACTTACAATGCACTATAAGCATGATTCTTTTGCTCACTGTTGGCGGAACGCCGTTTGTTGCGATGCACAGATACGCTCCCATGTGCAGTCGGTTCACCCTGGTGATGTTGAACACCGGGCCCTCAATGCTGGGTACTGCAACACACATTTAGATGGTCTGATGATGTCGTGTGTGAAGCTTGGATACCAGAAACATAGAAGACTTAAAAATAGCTTATAAAAGAGTCAATTCCTTATAACTATTTTGTCTCATGTTCTGTTCGTATAAACTTATTTTTACATGTTTCAAGCAATCAAAAATTAGTGTGCAAACTTTTTACTCATTTATACACATTGCATATTTTGCTAGAATCGCGCCATCTTCAGGCCAAATATCTATCCTCTTATTACGAATTTTTATGAATGTTACATGTTAAATTAACTGTAAAAATTAGAGTTAGAACACATTAACTAATTCGAAGAGGTAAGAGGTGAAGTGGGTTCGAGATCTCGCATGTGTTATGTAGGATGGGTGGTGTGGGTAATTACCCTCTTACCACCCCACTGTATACAACCCACATACGTCGAGTATAGCTGCTTACTAAGTTTTTTTTTAATTTCTCAACCTCAAGATGGCCAATGTAAAGGGCCGAAACATGTAGTTGTTCTTTATGTAATAAATTTTATACATATCTCTACCATCATATAGTTGTGCTAGACAAGTACAGACACTCCAATCTTGTTTATCTTATCCGAGATTGGTGAAAACGTTCAACGTGTGCGGAACACGGAAGTGAATGCACGTGCGCGCAAAGATATTTGAAGATCTTCAGGTAAAGCATTCGCTACAACTATCCGATCTAAACAAACATGTAATACGTAATGTTTCATAAAGTAAGCGGACAGTGTCATTATAATAGGCGCTCCGTAAGGATTCGAAACGCTTAAAAATGCTAATTATGGCAACACTCACCACAAAACTATGTAACTTCATACAAGTATAAGGAGAATTATTTTAGTGACAAAAAACGAAATTTAAATACACCGTTGCTTAGGTCACTTAACACTGCGTTCGATCTTCATAGGTTACCCACAGCTGAAAGTTAAACTACGTGAATGATAAATTCTAGGTATGCTGAAGGAAGTGATTTTACCCTCTTACAGATAACAGAAGCATACAAGAGATCCATCAAACTTTAAGGCTACAATTTTCCTGCACCAATATCGGCGAATCACCAAATTCTTCATTTGAGAAAGAATAATTTCGGGTCCAGTTTTAATTTAGTTCCTCATGAATATCAAGCAGGATTGAAAAGAATGACCACTGTATTAAATGAAATTCTGGAATAACAAAAAACATGTAAGAGAAATTGCAGGTCCCGATTCCAGTAACATTTCTTAGAACATAACTTACATAATGTGCTTAAAAACGCACAAAGAATTACGGATCCATTGTGAAGAAATTTTTGTATCGCATTATATGCAGTGAGTTGAAAGCAATGAGAACTGTACGAGAAAGTAGAAGACGCAAGATACTCCCATGGCGGATATTTTCAGTTCCGCCACGAATTTAGACATTTAGAGCGCAGGATCCGCTCAGATGGGACAGTCCGCTCTCCGAATCGCGAGGAACGTGCAAGTTACAGCGCACTCCGGCGTCTGCTTATCTTCATTTCTAACTTCTTTCTCGTTTCAGCAACGTACGTGATAGTGATTTCTTCAGATACACGCGGTGTACAATTTGTTGTATCGTATCGTAACAATGACAACGATGCACAGTCGTACTTGAATGAACTACGCGCATGTTCTACGTACGCTATTTGCCTCTGTGTATACTCTATTAAATCTGAGTTATTTTATTCCAAAGCTACACGTCTTCTTCTAAGGCAAGTGGCACTATCAGTTTCATGGTGTCTACTGTTTAAGAGGCAGAAAACAGTTTTGGGTAGGATTTCACATTTTTTTTCACATTTTTTATAGGCCACGCAGGCCCTTAGGGTGAGTAGAGGTATAGCTCTACTCTTTTCTAGGACCTTCGGCACTATATGGTAGTGGGGGGTCAGCCCCACGCCTCGACTGCCTCTACCCCCGGGAAAGACCCAGTACCCATTATATAGGAGGCTGGGTGGGCCCCTGAGCCGGTCTGGACGGGCGGAAAATCTCGTTCCCACCGGGATTAGATCCCGGACCGTCCAGTCCGCAGTCAGTCGCTATACCGACTGAACTACTCGGCCCACGAAATCAGTTTTATATGTCGTTAAATATTTAGAACGAAAAATATATTTAAAGAGCTTTTGAGCATTTCTGATCTCATGTAGTCACAACTTAATGTAAAAAGAAACCAGTAATCAAATGTCAAACATCCCTGTCTATATTTTATTATGATATTATATGAGGTAGTCAGGCATATATTTCGGCTTGCGCTGAAGCCATTTTCACAATTAAAATAAAATAAAATAATGTAATTTCAGGTAATATTATAAATAGTTTGTTTGGCGGTAGACGGTTGATCACTGCTTTATTTGTGTTACTACAAACAGATTAATGGCCTTAAAAGCCAAAATTTGTCACCCTGCTTAATTAAATACCACACCGTTGAAGCGTTAGGGAAGTGGAAGTTAAACAACACGCAATCTGAACCCCGGTACCGGACGTAGACGTGTGATCAGCGTCACCCCTCGGCAGTCTTATTCCCGGGAAAAGAACGCCAAGTACTAATTGGATACAGGCGCTGCTGTGCCCCAAGATCTGCTCTGTAATTTATGGAGTGCAGAAAGAATCTTGCTTATGCCGAAAAGCAAACCCCGACTCCCAATTCGTCCACGCCTTAGCCTAGTCGCTATAACTGAGTTGCAAAAGACGTAACATAAATAGCCAGGCGCATACAAGAACTAACAGTGGCTCACGTAAGCAAGGAACTGTCGTCACTTTATATCGCATAATGTTTCATTACAGTGTTCAAAAACATGCTGTAGGACCACATTCTGAGCCACGTAAGTGCAGTCAACAATGCCTATCTTAATTCTTCAAGACCCAGACCTTATATTAATTTTTTTCTTGTAATTCCAAACAGGGACGTAGCTAGACTGAGGCGAGTGGTGTGACCACTACGGGCAGCAGAGTTCAAGGGGCGGAAAATAAAATATTTTAATTAAAAAAATGATTTTCTACGTTCAACAGATTTTAAATTATTCATACAAATGAAACACAAAAAATAATTGTGAATTTTTTTAAGTTTGTAATTTCTGTCAGTGGTGGCTATTGTTATCGCTGGCCGCGGGCCTTAAGAAAACCAGCTCCGTCGCAGGTTTCAAATAACACACCAAATTCCAGCGGACTACATTCTTGAACTATTTTGCTGCATTTCTCGAGTAAGTAAGGCTGCTTTGTTTTCGTCGTGAGAGTCTGCCAATTACTGCCCAATCTTATGTTGGAGAAACATCGCCTGTCAGCTCACCGCGACGTCTTCAGATACGAGAACGAAAAAAACTTCAACATTTAATGCAAGATAAGACGTTAAAAGAGCCAAATGCATGATACACAAAATAATGCCGGTATTTGAATAAAAAGAGACCAACTTGAAGTCACTTGTTTTTTATTTCATTATTTAATGCTCAACATGTTTCGGATGTTAATACATCCATCCTCAGGAACTTGCGGCTTATTTGTTGAGTTATTTCATGGGTTGTATTGCTCTGGTACGATGTGTGTTGGTGTTACGTTGTGGTTTGGCTGGGGTGGTGTGGTATCCGGATGCAGGCTGAAGCACTAGTGCTTCAGCCAGCCAAACCACAACGAACACCAACACGCATCGAACAAGAGCAATACAACCCATGAAATAACTCAACAAATAAGTCGCAAGCTCCTGAGGATGGATGTATTAACATCCGAAACATGTTGAGCATTACATAATTAAATAAAAAGCAAGTGGCATCAGGTTGTTCTCTCTTTATTCAACTCTCAAGATGATGCACGGTCCAATAAACATAATGCCGGTATGTATTTCGCTAAATGACAATGTTCAACATGGCCGTCTTTTCATCAGACTACCTACCAAATAAGCGAATATAGTAAATGCGGGACAATGAACGTCGTATCTAGAGATGTATATTTCAACGAAATTGTGTCAATAAAGAAAACATTTAAGACACTGCCGCGGACTTTAGTTAGGCCAACCACGAAAGGGGCTTCTGTTTGCAAACCTCTTCGCTGCATGAGAAACCACAGAAATTATAGCATCAAGCGCCACACAGCAGCAGCGAAAGGCTTGTTTATGTTAGAAGAAAAGCAAACGTAAGTGACATAATGTTATTGTGTGCGCTAGTCCGAATGGGATTCCCTTGTAAGCAAAAGGAATATGGTGCAATAAAAAAAACAAAAGGCAGGGTTACGTAATATAGTTTGGATTACATTCCACACAAATATGGCAGAAAAATACAAAGCAATTCACAAAATGTATATCCACCACGTGATATCTCTTTCTCAATACAGATAAGCCAATATTATTCAATGACCTATTTTGAATACATGATCTCCTCTTACAGCTCTTGAAGAAAGGCCTTATATGTGATTCCTTAATCTGAAAGAAGTATTGCCAACTTAACCATGTTCATGTAACTCTACACATAGAGATACCAATCCGAAAGCATGAGGGAATAATGGAGAATGTTAAAATGGGTATGGGGAAGATGACATAATGTGCAGAAGAGGGTGCACTAAACGAGATACATGGCGCAGAGAATGAGCTTGGGAAAGCTGCAGGGACACGAATAAAATAAATGTGATATGACCCTCAATATGTTTTTATATATGGCTACACGTTAGCTTGTGCTTACCCACGCATATCGTCTCTCGTTATTTCTTCACAGCATTTTCGACGATAAAGGACTGATATAGGCATAGCACAGTGAACATCTCTCCCGCGATGTAAATCTGGAGGATATACAGTAGCCTATTCAATAGCCAAAAAAATATTCATAAACCTTTATATCTATCAATATTTTAATCACAGTAACAGACTACATACAGTAATATGCCTATAAGAAACGCGTCAAAATAAAAACTTTTCAAATCAACCAAAAAAGACAACGTACCGTCCTTCTTAAAGTACAGTGCCAAATCACGCCGGCTTCTTCCTGCACCACTGCATCAATAACACTTACTCAAACTTCATTTAAATACACAAATTTCTTATAAGTTTAGCATTTGACAGAGCGTTTCAATAAAATATTTATCTCTATGTCTGAGGCTTATTTTGAAGACACTTGCCACGCACTTCACGCTCAAGACGTTCAGGCACGGATGCACGAAGCATATTCACTAGCTATATGACTAATTTTCCAATCCCAGTGGTCGCGCCGTTTAAGGCATGAGTCTGCGGCCGCTCGTTTTCCAGGGTTCCGGATTCGAATCCTGCCGGAGGTATGGATGTATCTCTTGTGTGAGTTTTGTGTGTTGTCAGTTAGAAGTCTCTGCGAAAGGCCTATCACTCGTCCGGAGAAGTCATACCGAGTGTAGAATGCCTGACAGTGATCTCGAAACCTCAATAAGGGGGAGGACTGGGCCCACTAGGGTTGTCAAGCCATGAAAAATGTGTGTATGTATTTATATACTACTAATTCGATTAATGAATCCGCCCTTCACAAACCTATTGAGTGCAAACTGAATCAAATAGAATTAAAATACCGACAATCTAAAAGCTTTGTAACTTACTGAAAGTATTCTGACATAATGCCGGTTGAACCCTTCTTTAGGGCTACTTCTGTCTACGAAACCACAAAGAAGTTTCCTCAAGATTAATGACGCCTGTTTCTTTCATGACTTATTACTTTTTGAATGGGATGCCTGAGTGACACAATTTTTCGCACGGAATTTTCAAATGAATACCCTACTTTACCTGTACATACCTCTAATTAAAAACATTTATACCATCCCAGCATGAAAAACATCTGTCATGTATCAATACCAAAAACTGGCAACGCAACGAAGAGTTATTAGTGACTGTCCTCAGTATCTGCAGGCGAATTTCTGGAAAATATTTTAAGACAAACAACGGCAGACCACGTTTGAAATGATAAGGTACTCATAATTCGTGATAATTCTCCAAATATATTTAGTACTCTTTGATAAAAACAGTCGAAACAGCATTGTTAAATAACAATAAACCAATTATTCTACTTTCTAAAACCTCCGTTAAACGACGTGCATGTATGTGTAGAGACTTCTACGTGACGGTATGAAATTTTGACAAAACATCGATAAATAAATCAATTATAGGTTTCGGCTTTGGATAAGATGACTGATCTCTGATTGATTATAAAAATTTAAGAGAATAGATATTCCTGAAATTTATTGGTAGATGAGATTTCATTGAGATAACTAATTAAAAAATTAAACATCTCTCTTTCAGTATTTACTTTGGCAGGTGCTCACTGGGCCCACCAACCTGGAGCAGGGATTTTTAGCTTAGAGATAATTGACTTCTGAGGGACTTCTGCCCCATGGAGGTAGTAGTTATTACTATTACTGCCACTATTACTATTGATACTACCACTATACTACTACTGTCACTATTACTAAGACTATTACTCTTCTTAAAACTATTTTTCCTTAATCTTTTTTATGGTCAAAATGAAGTACAGGTCAATGTCATATTTTGTTCGTCTAAATTTATTACTCCATGTTCCAGGACACCCGATGGTTGTTGTGGGGTTCTTGCACCTGTTCCTTCTCACTACATGTTTCGGCACTATTGTGCCATTCTCAGGTGAAATACCCAGTTCTTTTTCTACAAACTATTTTAAATGCAATGTACTGTAAGCACAGCACAATTAGAACCACAATAAACTTAGCATATTAACATACAAAATGTGTGCTCCGTTTTTATTTTTTCGGTTCACATCACGTTCGCTAATAATGTTATTCTATTTTCGATCCCATTGTCACGTTATGTAAGACTCATTCGCGGCTATTTTCTACATTTGATGCTAATGTTGAGCACTCCTGGTGAGTACAGACGGTGATCAATCTGGTGTTGCTGCTGTGGTGACATTAATGACTGGCCCACACCATGGTTACTGTCACTAGAAACTAAGTTACTTTCTGTGTCGCGATGCAGTTTCTCCTATCACGGAGCGTTTTTACCTGAAACACGACTACTATTGAAAATGGTTATTCTTCATCGATCTGTAATTTATAATAATATTTATAAGCTTTCATAGGAGTTTTTATCGTTATATCAACTAGTTACTGCAGGGATCTCTGTAGTGGACGGGCGGTGATCTAAAGTATGCAGCACACACTTCGAGATTAATGCAATAATTATAACAAAACTAATATTAACAGTTATTATAATGCATTTTACTTAGAATATTTTTGGATAATGCGGTCTTACGGTCGTAACGAAACATGTAGTAAGCATAAATGAGTGAAATTATTTTCACATCATAATGTTGGTATGACTGAAACATAATGTAATAAGAGTTACATAACATTAAGTTTGCCAAATCAGTAATTAAATATCACACTATGAATGCGTAAGTGGGAGTGGCGGTTTAGCTCCTCTTGTTCTCAATCTCAGTAGTTCGAGATATGTAGTCTGTTCAAGCTACGGTTCATTTACCATAAGAAGAACTCTTATGTTATCTATTACACGGATGGCTGTGTGGGTCGCCAGGATCGGTTAGGTTTTGCAGCAAAAAAAAGTCCTGCTTGTGGTTGAATTGAACCGCGACCAACTAGCACGGAGCGTCATTTTAATCTTAATAATTTTGAAGGTATAATTGCTGAAAACGAAATGTAAATAAAGAGTAAACACACAAGAGGATAGAAAAAAAATTTACGATCCGAGTACGCGTGGATGCATAATTATTTTTAAAATCTCTTAAAATATGAAAACATTTATTTTTAAACATTTAATTCAACATGGACAAAACCGGAAGATAATCCCGTAATTATCAGAAAATGACACTAATAATGCTTCAATGGAAACAAAACTCCTCTGCTTTACGCGAACGACAAAGTGACAATAATGATAATCATAATGAGAATAATTTGTAACGTAAGTAATTACTTGTCAATGTTTCTATGACCCGCAAAATATCCGGAGTTTGTATGAATTTCTATTGGCAATAAGAGAAAAAAAGAGACCGGTGTTCTTCAATGCGTGATTGAAAATGACATCTACAAAAAATGTGAAACAGATTCATACGCTTCCAGTAACACTGTGAGAGCCGGCGGACAGACATTCAGGCGGACAGATCAAACCACCACGCAGAATTATTAGCGTAATATTCATCAGCATGATGATGAAGTGCCCATGGCACATGGCAGAAACAGAACAAATACTGACAAGACAGGCAATTTACGTATAACGTAACATTGAGGCGCTTTTGTGCAAGCAATGTTGCAGTAGAAAAGCAATGACTATTACACAGCCTGAGTGTATGTATTTGTAGCCTTAGGTATCCAGCACGCAATGCGCATGCGCCATGTGTGGCCGGCCCCGCTCTGCAATATTTTTCCACATTATTTCATAATCGGCACGATTTGCAAAAAAAGACGTTACTGTACACAAAACGTGTGTTTTGATTTTCTCTACAAGGTTTTTCTGACACATTTCTCATTCTAAGAAGAAATTGGGAATATATGATAGAAAATGTATATTTGTCTTCGTGTAAAGTACCCTTTATTCTTGTCCGATTTTAAGGAAACTTGAATTATCTCGACAGATTTTCGAAAAATCCTCAATACCAAATTTTATGAAAATCCGCCCAGTGGGAGCCGAGTAGTACCGTGCAGACGGAAGGACGAGTATACGAAAGGGCGGACAGACAGGCGGACGGACGGAAACAACTAAGCTAATAGCCGCTTTTCGCAATTTTGCGAGCGCGCTTGAAAATGTCGATCACGTTGGCCTTATAAATACTGACTTCAACACACGTGGCTAAAGCACTATTTTGATATTAAGTCTTTATTCTGGTACTCGTATGCATTACTGTTCGTGTTATGTTTTAACTGCTGGCAGAATCCTTAAATAATATACAAACACTTAAAAATCACTCTATTTTTCTCGGGTGCGACTTTGTCTACCACAAATCCTCCACGGGCTGGCCTAGTTTGAAATTTTGTTATTATAATGTAATAAAATTTTCTATATTTCTAATATCATCCATCATGATATTCTCCAAATCACAACGTTTCGACATATATGTTATTTATTTCGTCAGGTGATAAGGTACAGTGATAACGCTGTTCGACTGTGCCCCTCCGGAAACCTCTAAGCTGTGAACCTAGTTCCGTCATTTTTGCTTCAACAAAACTGGAGATGTGATACTAAAGTTAACCTTAAGATATAACTTAATGGGACAAAGCGTCAGGATACGAGATGGAAATAACTGAAGATCATGTGCCGTGACATGCTTAGCTATTAGCAGACTTGTACGCAGTTTCTAGACTTGCTAATGTAGTATCATTTCGTTTATACACTATTTATTTATGAGCCAGGATAGCTCAGTCGGTATAGCGACTCGCTACGGGTTGGACCGTCCGGAGATTGAATCCCGGTGGGGGCAAGATTTTCCGCAACCATCCAGACCGACTTTGGGACCCACACTGCCTCCTATAAAATGGGTATCGGGTCTCTTTCCCAGGGTTAAAGCGGCCGAGGCGTGGCGTTGACCACCCACCCCTATCTAGCGCCGAGGTGAAATAAAGAGTAGAGCTATACCACTACTCTCCCCCTGGGCCTCCCTGGCCTGTTCTATGGTGAAATTAAACTTTATTTATTTATTTATTTCCTGTTGTTCACAACAATACCGCTAAGGGTATTTACTTTCGACATAGGGCAATATTTTGAATACATTCACATTTCCTACCTTCTTGTCCACTGCCCAATGGGATGCTTTCTCCACCCTCTCGACGCCAAGTCACTGTGGGTGGCGGTGACCCCGTAGCTGCGCAGCGAAGTGTCACATTTGTCCCTTCCCGCACCACCATATCCGTACTGGTGGGGTAGTCCAGAATATCCGGTGGCACTTCAAATTCAGACACAACACATAAAGGAAATATACTGACGGAAATGACAAACACAGTCCAACATTCATTGCCCATACTAAAGGGCGACCAACACAACAGCACTTGTATTATTCTTAGGTCCCGTTGTGTATTTTTATCCATGAAGTCTTATGTTTTAATATCCGATGTGGACAGCCGAAACATGTAGTAGTATCCATAAAAACCAAATACACAAGATGCATATATATAAAATAACAATTAATTCATTTCTTGTATTAATATTTGGCGAAAGATAACAATGCTGCCTAAACACGGCAGTTATCACACAAGTGTAAAATCCAGAGCCACATTTTTGTAACCTGCTGTTGGCTATAAACACACCGGAAAGGAAAAGGAATAAGATCGGCATACAGTATGAAAATTCTGTAACTACAATTGTTGCGACAGTATTGAAATATACCGTATAGCACGGGTAGACAGATTTAAACTGCGTATTTGTTAGAATCTAAGAGAGTTCTTCCGAAAATGATTGGAAATCTATTATTTTTCAGACTTTCTCTTGCGCCCCACTTTGAAGTAAAACTAAATCACCAAGTTTCAGGCAAAGGACTGGTCCTTGTTCTTGGCTGTTGCAAGTCTCTGGACCCAGAAGTTTAGAGTAGTTTTGCCTATCGGATCCAAATGGGCGACACTACACCCACTCTTT
>Ga0131853_10002151_pt1 | contig 35359 bp, 31 predicted proteins | sample TergutLab28metaG_FD_92764 | JGI IMG/M metagenome (GOLD analysis project Ga0131853, IMG submission 92764) | Labiotermes labralis P1 segment gut microbial communities from Petit-Saut dam, French Guiana - Lab288 P1 (version 2) (version 2) | ecosystem: Host-associated > Arthropoda: Insects >... | reverse complement strand
TGTAATAATCTTACATTAACCCCACAGGTGTTATGTGGGGTGTTATTTGCATTTCGTTTTTCGCCGCAAATCTTTTTTAAGATTTTTTCATTTTAGGGGTTGACATTTGATAGTTGGTCTAAATAGCTGATCCAGGGACATGCCGCGCTCTTCGCGGATTTTATCTACATCATCATGCAGCACAATTTCGCCCTCGCGCAGGAAGATGGCCACATCCAAGATAGGCTCTATATCGGCGATAATATGGGTAGAAAGCAAAATCGCGCCCTCGCCATCAAAGTTCTTTAGTATGGTGTCTATAATAAATTCGCGGCTGGCGGGGTCTACCGCGCCAATGGATTCGTCCAGCACATACAGCGCGGCGCGGCGGCTCATAACCAGCGAAAGCTGCACCTTTTCTTGCATACCGCGAGAAAGGGTTTTTATTTGCTTGCTGATGGGGATTTGCATAGCGCCAAGCATGGCTATGGCGCGGTCTGCATCAAAATCCTCGTAAAAGTCGGCAAAAAAGGCTATGGCTTGACTGACCTTAAACCATGTGGGTATGTGGGCCACATCCGGCAGGTAGGAAATGCTGCTGTTTGCGGCAGGTCCGGGTGCATTGCCGCCTATGGTAACTGTGCCGCCATAGCCGGCCAGCAGGCCCATTATGGTTTTGATGATAGTGGTTTTGCCGCTGCCGTTTGGGCCTAGCAGGCCAACAATGCTGCCCTTTGGCACATCAAAGGTAACGCCGCGAACAGCATGGGTTTTGCCATAGCTTTTTGTTAGATTATCTATTTGCAATATTTTTTCCATATTTATCCATCCCTTCAATGTATTTGGTCACATAGCCCGCTATTTCGGTTTTTTCTATGCCCAGACCTATCATTTCGTCCACAAAGCTGCTTATAATGCCATCCGGCACTTGGGTTTTTAGAGCCGCAATGGCCGCCGCATCTGATGTAACATAGCGGCCGCTTGTGCGCTCTGTTCGCAAGTAGCCCATTTCCTCCAGCTTTGCTAGGGATTTTTGGATAGTGTTTGGGTTAACGCCGTAGTACAAGGCCATTATGCGCACGCTGGCTACTTTTTCGCCGGGGGCTAGTTCGCCAGTTGCAATAGAGACGAGTATGCGGTCTATGATTTGTTGATAGATGGGTTGTTTGCTGTCGAAGTCGGTTTTTATTGTGACCACCTCCAATCTGATTGTATTATTGTGTTAGTTATATAATACAGTAATACAATTTGATTGTCAAGCACTTTTTTTCGCGAGAATGTCATTCCGGGCTTGACCCGGAATCTTATGCTATGGGAGGGGATTCCGGGTCAAGCCCGGAATGACGAATAAAAAATAACCAGCCCCCAAAGCAAAGGTAAACTGGTTATTCTCATGCACTTTTAGCCAGTAAGCCCTTCCACGCTCAATCGTGGTCAGACCAGAGGGAGAGGAAGTGTTAGCGCACTTTCCTCTTCCTTTATTTTTCAAACATATTCACATTATACCACAAAAACCCCGCGCTTGCAAGTCAAAATTCTATGTGATACAATATATGTAAATATTTTATCGAAGGGGGACAACCCATATGGACATGCGTTGGAGTTTGGACGACCTGTACACTTCATTTGAATCTGCCGAATTTTTGGCCGATTTTGAGACCGCAAAGAAAGAGGTGGCAGATTTTGGCAAATGGGCCGAGGAGGCTTTTGGTAGTCCGGATGATGCGGGCGCAAAGCTGGAGGCCTATTTAAACAGAGTCAACGATTCTAAGGAGTTTAAAAAGCTATTTTCCTTTGCTTTTTTAACCCGCTCTGTGGACGAGCATAATGAGCCTGCAAAGAAATATTCTGACCTACTGCGCGGGCTGGCGGCAGATATGGCCAAGCCATCGGTGCTGTTTAAGGGTTTTGTGGCCTCTGTGCCCAATCTGGATGAGCTTATCGCCGCATCTGATGTGCTAAAGGAGCATGAATTTATTTTGCGCGAAACCGTGGAGCAAAGCAAGTATTTGCTAAGCGAAAAAGAAGAAATCGCAATTGCAAAGATGCGCATAACAGGCTCCCAGGCCTGGGCGGACATGAAGGACATGTTGCTGGCCACCATGAAAATTAACGTAACCATAGAGGGCGAAGAAAAGTCGCTGCCGCTGCCCGCCATACGCAATTTGGCCCATGATGCCAATGCAGATACGCGCAAAGCCGCGTATTATGCAGAAATGAAGGCATATGAGGATGTGGAGAGGGCTTCGGCTGCATCCCTAAACGCCATTAAGGGCGAGGTGCTAACACAGGTTGGCCTGCGTGGCTACAATTCGCCCCTGCACATGACCTTGGTTAATTCGCGGCTGGAAGAAGAGACGCTGCAAGCCATGATATCTTCCATGGAGGACTTTTTGCCGTCTTTCCGCCGTTTCTTCAAGAAAAAGGCGCAGTTGCTGGGACACAAGGGTGCTTTGCCTTGGTATGACCTTTTTGCGCCATCAGCCGATGTTAAAATGAAATTTACATATCAAGAAGCCATAGATTTCGCGCTGGAGCATTTTTACACATATTCCCAGGAGCTGGGGGACTTCACCAAAAAAGCTTTTGAGGACAAATGGTGCGATGCCGAAGTGCGTGAAGGCAAGCGCGGCGGTGCTTTTTGTGCCAATCTGCATGTTTTAGGCCAAAGCCGTGTGGTGCTTAATTTTGATGGTTCCTTCTCTAATGTTACAACCCTTGCCCACGAGTTTGGCCATGCATACCACGGCCATTGCCTAAAAAACGCAAAATACCTAAACACATCCTACACCATGCCAATAGCCGAAACGGCATCCACCTTCTGCGAGACCATAATTACTGATGCCGCCATGAAAAAGGCCACGCCCCAGGAGAGAATAGCTATTCTGGAAGCCGAGATTTCTGATGCATTGCAGGTTATTGTAGACATATATTCGCGCTTTTTGTTCGAAAGCCGCTTCTTTGATGCGCGGGCGGGCGGTTCGCTGTCTGTGGAAGAAATTAACAACCTGATGTTGCAAGCCCAAAAGGATGCCTATGGCGATGGGCTGGACCACGATTGCTTGCATAAATATATGTGGATTAACAAAGTGCATTATTACTATGCAGAGCGCAATTTCTATAATTTCCCATATGCCTATGGTTTGCTGTTTGCAAAGGGACTCTACGCCCAGTATTTAGAAGAGGGCGCAAGCTTCCCGGAAAAATACAACAAACTGCTGGCGGCTACCGGAAGTGCCTCGCTAGAGGCCGTGGGCGACATGGCAGGTATAGATGTGCGCAAAAAGGACTTTTGGACGAAGTCGCTGAAAGTTATTGAAGCTAAGGTTGATGAGTTTTGTAAATAGAGATATGTAGGAGGGGATTCCGGGTCAAGCCCGGAATGACGCCCCCAATCCGTCTTTGGCAATCTGACTCTTGGAAAATACTGCCAGCTATCGGGCGGCATAGAGCCGCCCGGTTTGGTTTTAGCAATTAGATAGCGGGCGAGCGCAGCTCGCCCCTACGGGTTTTGTTGGTTCTTTATTCTAATGAGAAACCCGTACATTCGTAGGGGCGAGCTGTGCTCGCCTGCTATTTTGGTAGTGTTTTCCTTTAAATTAGGTTGTCGCGCAATCCGTCATTCCGGGCTTGACCCGGAATCCCCTTATGTGCTATAATTAACGGAATGAAGACGATTATTGTAATTGGCGGCGGCGCGGCGGGCATGATGGCCGCAGGGGCAGCTGCCGAAAATGGCGCGAATGTAGTGCTTATAGAGAAAAACCCGGGGTTGGGCAAGAAGTTACTGCTAACAGGCGGTGGCCGCTGCAATATCACAAATACTGCCGATGTGGCGGATTTTGTTGGCAGGGTGCTGCACAATCCCAATTTTTTGTATAGCGCGCTATATGGCTTTGATTATGTGGCTTTGCGCGACTTTTTAAGCGGGCTTGGATGCCCCACAAAAGTCGAAGAAGAGGGTCGCGTGTTTCCTGTGTCCGATGATGCCACGGATGTGGTTAAGGCCTTTGCGCGATATCTAAAGGAAGCAGGCGTGGATGTTTGGACAGAAGCGGCTGTTGCAGAGGTCTTGCCGCGGGAAAAGCCCGGCTTTACAGTGATACTGATAGATGGCAGGGAAGTTGCGGCGGACGCCGTGATAGTGACCACGGGCGGCCTTGCTGCGCCGCATACCGGCTCTACCGGCGATGGACATCATATTGCGCGGAAACTTGGCCATGATGTTACAAAACTATACCCGGCCCTTACGCCGCTGGCGGTGCAAAACCCCGATGTTTCGGAGCTTATGGGGCTTAGCATGACAGATGTTGGGCTTGTTGCAAAGCGCGATGGCAAAGTGGTCTACAAGGATTTTGGCGACATTATCTTCACGCATTTTGGAATTTCCGGACCGATGATATTGCGTGCCAGCGCGTATCTGGCCAAAAGTTTGCATTTGCCCCACAAGGTTTACCTGGACTTTGCGCCATATCAGTCCGACAAGGGCTTGGATAATGATATTTTGCGAATACTTGGGCAAAATCCCAATAGGGATGTAAAAAATTGCCTGATAGAGCTTATGCCCACGCGGCTTTTTGCTGCTATACTGGCGGCGGCCGCGCTTGCCGAAGATACAAAAGCGCGGGATGTTACAAAAGAAGTGCGCAAGGGGCTAGGCCGCAGTATGAAGGCCTTTGAGCTGGAGATTGTCGGCAGCATGGGTTTTGGCGCAGCTGTGATAACCTGCGGCGGCGTGAATTGTGACGAAATTGACCCCGGCACGATGGAGTCCAAATTGGTGCATGGCCTGTATTTTGCAGGCGAAGTGCTGGATGTGGATGCATTGACAGGTGGATATAATTTGGCGATCGCCTTTGCGACGGGGCGATTGGCGGGAAAGAGTGCGGCTTTATCCGGCCTCGTCGGCTAAAGCCGACATCGGCTTGCGGCTTGAAAGCCGCCTTGGGTAATTCCGGCTAAAGCCGGCTAAAGTGGCGGCTAAAGCCGCCGAAGACCCCGAGTTTAGTCGGAAGCTTTAGTCGACTTTAGTCGACGCATCCTGGAAAGCGCGAGGTAGAGATGATTAGAGCAATACGCGGGGCAACAACGGCCGAAAATACAAGTGATGGCATAATCCAAAGCACCGACCAGCTGCTGCGCGAGATTTTGGCGGCCAATACCCTTGTGCTAGACCGGATTATTGCAGTAACCTTCACATGTACCGAAGATTTGGACGCGGCATATCCCGCTGTAGCAGCGCGAAAGATGGGTATGACCGATGCATCGTTAATGTGCGCGCAAGAAATGCGCGTACCCGGAAGCCTGCAAAAATGCATAAGGGTGCAGGTGTTGGCAGAAACTGATGTAGCACAAAGGGATGTGCGGCATATATACTTAAAAGAGGCGCGGGTTTTGCGCCCGGATTTGATAAATAGGTGATTCAATGAAAAGCTTTGTTCAGATAGCGATAGATGGCCCATCGGGTTCCGGCAAAAGCACCATAGCCAAGGCCGTGGCGGCACGGCTGGGCTTTGTGCATATAGATACAGGTGCGATGTATCGTGCAGTAGCACTATGCGCACAAAGGGCTGGCAAAAATTGGGACGATGAGCCCGCCGTGTTGTCTGTAGTGGAAAATATTAACATAAATATAGACTATACAGAAAGCGGCCAGCGAATTTTTTTGGCCGGTGAAGATGTTACGGATGCCGTAAGAACAGCGGAGATAGGCGTTGGGGCATCCAAGGTTTCGCCATATCCGGGGGTGCGCAAAAAACTGGTAGAATTGCAGCAAAGCCTGGCCAAGAGCCGCAATGTGGTGATGGATGGGCGGGACATTGGCACGGTGGTGCTGCCCGATGCGCCCGTGAAGATTTTTTTAACAGCATCGCTGGAAACCCGCGCAAGGCGCAGATGCAACGAGCTTGCAGCCCTGGGGCTGGATTATGACTTTGACCAAATTGTTGCGCAAATAGCCCAGCGGGATTTTGATGATACCAATAGGAAGTTTGACCCGCTAAAACAGGCAGAGGATGCCGCGGTGGTGGATGCCAGCAATATGGGCATACAGGAAGTGGTTGATGCTATCTTGCATATAATGAAAGAAAAAGGTGTTGGCAATGTATAAATTTGCTAAGGTGCTATTGGGCATAGTCTACAGGATTTTGTTTCGCTTTAGGGTTGTGGGGGTAGAAAATATTCCGGCCACAGGCGGCGTTATTCTTTGTGCCAACCACACAGCCTATAGCGACACCATTGTGCTGGCCATAGCCGCGCCGCGCCAGCTGCATTTTTTGGCCAAACACGAGCTATGGAATATTAAAGGCCTGCAATGGCTCTTTAACAGCCTTGGCGCAATACCTATAAACCGCCAAAACCCCAGCATGGATAGCTTTAAACGCACCGTAAAAACGCTGAAAGATGGTCGTCCCATTGCCATTTTCTTGCAAGGCACACGTGTGCAAGAGCTTGACCAGTCGGATGCAAAAGCCGGGGTGGCATTGTTTGCAGTAAAAGGCCGCGCACCCGTAGTGCCTGTGCATATTTCATCCACATTTAAGCTGTTTTCGAAGGTGCATATAAATATTGGCCAGCCCATATCTTTTGAGGAATATTGGGACACAAAGGTGCGTACGGAGCAGCTAAATGAGATAGCCGGGCGGGTTATGGATGCTATAATAGGGCTGGGGGATTCGTAGGGAATGGATTTATTCATTCCGTGGGATTCTGGGTTAAGCCCGGAATGACAATACATGTAAAGTAGGCGATGTGGCTTGGAAATTGTTTTGGCAGATGTTTGTGGATTTTGCTTTGGGGTTAAGAGGGCCGTGGATGGGGTTCATCGTGTTGCGGCCAGGGGCAAGCCGGTTACTACGCTGGGGCCTGTAACCCACAACAAGGCCGTGGTGCGGGATATGCAAGAAAAGGGCATACGCATTGCGGATAATGTAGCCGATGTGGATGATGGCGTTGTGGTTATTCGCGCCCATGGGGAGCCGCCCAGCACCTATCAGGCATTGTGGGATAGCCAACTAGATTTTATAGACCTAACATGCCCTTGTGTCAAAGCCAACCAAAAATTGGCAAGAGCTAAATACGAACAAGGCAAAACAATAATAATTACAGGCGATGCCGACCACCCGGAAATTATTGGTATAAATGGCTGGATTGATGATAATGCTATAATAGTTAACGACGCTATAAAGGCCAATAAAATTGCCTTTAATGATGATAAACAGTATTTTTTAATGTCTCAGACCACATTTAGCGTAGCGACCTACGAAGAAATTGCCAGAAAATTACAAGACATTGTAAAGCATCTGGAAATATATAACACAATATGTGGTGGTACACAAAAAATGCAGGCATCTGCACAAAAACTGGTGCAACAGGTTGACAAGGTGATTGTAATAGGCGATGCGGACAGTTCTAATAGTCGCAAATTATATGATATTTGCAGGGCTGTTAAAAAAAATACATATTTTATTGAAAGTATTGACGATTTACAGTTGAAAAATTTTTCGATTGATGATAGAATAGGTATAACCGCAGGAGCGTCTACCCCTCCTGCTACAATAGAGGAGGCCGTCAAACGAATGAGCGAATTAGAAAAGAACTTACAAGAGGGTGTGCAAACACCTGTAGAAGCACCCGAAGAAAGCACCGCAAAGGGCGAGAACTTCGAGGAGATGCTAGACGAATCTATTACATCTTTACATACGGGGCAAATTGTCAAGGGCAAAGTTATCAGCGTCGTAAATGGTGAAGTTATGGTGGATTTGCAATTTAAGTCCGATGGCATCATCCAAAGAAACCAATTCTCCGAAAACCCTGATGTGGACCCCGCCGAGGAAGTTAAACCCGGCGACGAAATAGAGGTCTTTGTGCTTAGGGTTAATGATGGCGACGGCAATGTGCTGTTGTCCAAAAAACGTATAGACGCGCAAAAAGGCTATAAGGACATAGAAGAAGCCTTTATGCACGAAACCCCTGTTTCCGGCAAAGTAACAGAGGTTGTTAAGGGCGGTGTTATTGCAAATATCGCCGGTGTGCGTGCCTTTGTGCCCGCCAGCCAAGTGTCCGAGCGTTTCAACAAAGACCTTAGCGTTGTATTGGGCCAAACCTTCAACTTCATGATTCTGGAGCTGGATAAAACCAAGCGTCCGTGGCGTATTATCGCCGGCCGCAGGGTACTAGCCGCAAAAGAAGCGCAAGAGAAAAAAGATGCAGCCATGGCCGGCCTGGAAGAAGGCGTAAAAGTTACAGGCCAAGTATCCAGCATTGCTGCTTTTGGTGCTTTTATAGACCTTGGCGGCATAGATGGGCTTATCCACGTGTCCGAGCTTTCTTGGGGTCGCGTTAAAAAAGTAAGCGATGTTCTTAAAGAAGGCGATACTGTAGAAGCCTATGTTATCAAGCTGGATAAAGACAAAGGCAAGGTATCCCTGTCCCTTAAAGACATCAGCAACGACCCGTGGAATGGCATCGAAGAAAAATACCCCATCGGCAGCATAGTCGAAGGCAAAGTGGTGCGCATGGTGAATTTTGGCGTGTTTGTAGAGCTGGAAGACGGCGTGGATGGTCTTGTGCATATCTCGCAAATTGCGCATAAGCATGTGGCTAAGCCGGAAGAAGAGCTAACATCAGGCCAGGTTGTGCAGGTGAAGATAACAGACCTTAATCTCGATAACAAAAAGATTAGCCTCTCCATCAAAGACACCATCGAAGTGGACTACGATGATGATGACTACGATGATGAGTATTACGATGACGACTACGATGACGACTACGATGACGATGACTACGACGACGATGATGTTGTAGAAGAAGCGGCAGAAGCCGTTGAAGCAGCAGAAGAAAATACCGAAGAATAAACTTGATGGGGGAATGGAGACATTCCCCTTTTTACGCCTATCACCGTAGGGAATGGATTTATCCATTCCGCTAATATAGGGGGTCATTATATGCAAGATTTCTACGCAATTATAGACTTACAACATGAAGAGGGCATGGTGTCTGGCTATCCCGCCAGCCACCACAAGATTTTTGGGCGGCGGGTTATAGACTATATGCTGCGGGCTTTGCAGCAGGTTTCGCCGAGGGGCGTTATTGTGCTGGTAGAAAATAGCGGGTTTGCGCAATATCTGGAGGACACAGCCGTGCCCGTGGTTTGTAAAAACCGCGACATGACATCTGTGCAGGATATTGTGGACGAATACGGGAGGGACCAGCAATATCTGGTTATGCCCGGGGCTGTGATGTTTGATGTGGTTGATATTGTGACAGCCCTGCGGGAAGCCGCAAGAAGCGGCAAAAATGTGATAAACATAGCAGATGCCGAAGGGTCGGGCAATGTGTTTGTAATCAAAAACAGGGTGGATTTGGCAAGGGCTGCCAAAATTGTGCAGGAGCGGACAAACCGCGGGCATATGCTGGGCGGCGTTAGCATTATAGATGCCGACAACACCTATATTGGGCCTGATGTTAAAATCGGCATGGACACCACCATATACCCCGGCGTTACAATAGAAGGCGAAACATCTATTGGCAAAAACTGCGTGATTGGCCAAGGCAGCCATCTGGTAAATATGAAAATCGGCAGCAATGTACAGATTTTAAGCAGCACATGCCGGGATTGCGAAATTGGTGATAATACCACCGTTGGTCCATACGCTTTTATGCGTCAGGGTGCGGCCATTGGCAAGGACTGCCGCATTGGCTGCTTTGTAGAGCTAAAAAACGCAACCTTTGGCGAGGGCAGCAAAGCCAGCCATCTGAGCTATATTGGCGATGCCACATTTGGTAAAAATGTAAACCTAGGCTGCGGCGCGATTACTGTGAACTACGATGGCAAGAGCAAGAGCCAAACCGTGGTGGAAGATGATGCATTTGTGGGCTGCAATACCAATCTCATTGCGCCGGTCACGGTCGGTAAAGGAGCTTTTGTGGCCGCAGGGTCTACCATAACGTACAATGTGCCGGAATGTGCCCTGGCTATAGCACGAGAAAGGCAGACAATCAAAGAAGATTGGGCAAAAGGGAGATAATATGTATTTGATTTTCGGCCTAGGCAACCCCGGCAGGCGATACGCCCACAGCCGCCACAACATAGGTTTCGAGACCATAGACGTTATCGCGAAAAACCACGAGATACGCATAAAAGAATCCAAATTCGTGGCCTTTGCAGGTGAAGGCTTTATTGGCAACGAAAAAATTGTGCTGGTGAAGCCCACCACATACATGAATCTCTCCGGCGAGGCCGTGAGGGACTTTGTGCGTTGGTATAAAATGCCATCGGAAGATTATGCCGGGCGCATTATAGTGGTTTATGACGACATAAACCTGCCCATTGGCAAGCTGCGCATACGCGAGCGCGGCAGCGCAGGCGGCCACAATGGCATGAAGAGCATACTATACCATCTGGAAACCGAGGACTTTATACGCATACGTGTGGGCGTTGGCGGCAAGCCTAGCGGTGGCAATCTTTCTGCCCATGTGTTGGGCAAGGTGGATAAGGACGACGAAGCCACGATGGTGCATGGGATTTTGGCCGCCGCATCGGCTGTAGAGGATATTGTGCGAAGCGGCGTGGGCTTTGCAATGAACAAATACAATCCAAAGGCCAAAGAAAAGAAGGAAAAGACTGTAGGGAACGCATTAATGCGTTCCGATGAGGAAGCAGGAAACAATGAAACATCAGGCATTGACCCAGCCCCTACTGGAGATTGAAAGCTACAGACAGATTTTGGAAGGGCTAAAATCAAAGACACAAACAACAGCACTTTGCACGGGGGTAGTAGACGGGCAAAAGTGCCTTTTGGCGAGCGCGCTTGCCGTGCAAACCCAGCGGCCAATGCTGGTTGTAACCCATAGCGAAATTGCCGCCCGCGAGATAGCGCGGGATATGGCCTTCTTTGCAGATGAGCCGCCAATGCACTTTCCCGTGCGTGAATATCTGGCAGACTATGTGGATGTAGCCGCCGGAGACATAGCCACAAAACGCCTGGCAACCCTCGTAGGGGCGGCCACAGAGCCTGCCCCGGGCTTGATCCGGGGTCGCACGCTCCCAATCATCTGCTCCATAGATGCCCTTTTCGCATCAATCGCTCCAAAAGAAGATTTTACCAAAATGATACTAAAACTATCTGTTGGCGATGAAGTAAATCTGGATGATATAGCCATGCACCTGGTGCAGGCAGGCTACAGCCGCGCCGATATGGCAGAGGGGTTTGGTCAGTTTGCTATACGGGGTGGCATTTTGGATGTTTTCACACCCATTTCTGAAAACCCTGTAAGAATCGAGCTTTGGGGCGATGAGATTGATTCGATAAGAGCCATCGACCCTGTCAGCCAGCGGTCTATAGAGAATTTAACGGAGGTTGTGGTTTATCCGGCCATCGAGTTTTTTGGCGGCCATCGAGCTACTTTGCTGGATTACTTGCCCGAGGACACAATTATCTTTTTTGACGAACCCGCCCGCATTGCGCAAAATGCGGCGGCTATCCATGAGGAGTACCGCCATTTCTTCGAGGGGCTCTTGGAACGCGAACAAGCCAGCAGGGAGCAATTTGGGAACTTTTTGGACTACGACACCATTTTGCGGGCGGCGGATGGGTTTGACAAGGTGCTGCTTTCGTTGATGGCCCATAGCCAGCGGGATTTTAAGCCCACGGCTATAGCCCATTTCGAGGCAAAGTCATCGGCGGTGTTTTCCGGTCAGCTGGATTTGCTGACGGAGGATTTGGACTTTCTTGCATCCCAGGGCTATACAACGGTTATTTTGGCAGGCGGTGCCGGCCGCGCACGGCGGCTTTGCGAAGAGCTATCGGACATGAAATTTTCCGCGCACTATACAGACAGTCTGGATGACCTTTCCGAAATGGCAGGGCGCATTGTGCTGCATGGGGGCAGCCTGTCCAAGGGCTTCGAGCTACCCACGGTTAAGCTGGCCATTATCAGCGGCGCGGAATTTTTTGGGGATGATGCCCATGGTGGCGGCAAAAAGTCCCGCCGTAGAGCTAATCGTCGGAAAAAGGGCGCGGTGATAGACAGTTTTACCGACCTTAATGTGGGCGACTATGTTGTGCATGATAACCACGGCGTGGGCATTTACCGCGGCCTGGAAAAAATTGAGATAGACGGCATTTTCCGCGATTACCTAAAAATCAGCTACCATGGCGAATCTGCGCTGTATGTGGCTATTAACCAAATGGATGTGTTGCAAAAATACATCGGCGCAGAGGGTGGCAAGCCCCGGGTAAACCGCCTGGGCGGCGCGGATTGGCAAAAGACCAAAGCAAAGACCAAGGCGGCGGTGGAGGAAGTGGCCAAGGAGCTTGTAGAGCTTTACGCCCGGCGCGAAGCCACGAGAGGCCATAGCTATGGCGAAGATACGGTTTGGCAGTCCGAATTTGAGGACAGCTTTATTTACGAAGAGACCGACGACCAGCTGGCCGCCGTGGAGGATGTAAAGCGGGACATGGAGGCCGCAAAGGTGATGGACCGCCTGATTTGCGGCGATGTGGGCTATGGCAAAACCGAGGTGGCCATACGCGCCGCCTTTAAGGCCGTTTGCGACCAAAAGCAGGTGGCATATCTATGCCCCACCACTATCCTTGCGCAGCAGCATTACAATACCTTTGTGCAGCGCATGAAGGACTATCCCGTTAATATCGAGGTGATGAGCCGCTTTCGCACGGCAAAGGAGCAAAAGGCCACGTTGGAGCGGGTTAAGACCGGTGCTGTGGATATTTTAATTGGCACCCACCGTCTGCTATCCAAAGATGTGGAATTTAAAAACCTGGGGCTTATTGTGGTGGACGAAGAGCAGCGTTTTGGCGTGCTGCACAAAGAAAAGTTAAAGCAAAACTGGGCAAATGTGGATGTGATGACCCTGACTGCAACGCCCATTCCGCGCACCCTGCACATGTCCTTGGCGGGCATACGGGATATGAGCCTGCTGGAAGAGCCGCCCCACGAGCGCAGACCCATACAGACCTATGTGTTGGAATATTCCGAAGAAATCATAAAATCCGCCATAACCCGGGAGCTGGCCCGGGGCGGGCAAATATACTATCTGCATAACCGCGTGCGCAATATAGCGGCCACGGCAGACAAAATCCAAAAGCTGGTGCCAGAGGCACAAATTGCCTATGCCCATGGCCAAATGTCCGAAACCCAGCTGGAAAACGTGATGATGGACTTTGTGGACAATGCAATAGATGTGCTGGTTTGCACCACCATCATAGAAAGTGGGCTGGATATACCCAATGTTAACACAATAATTATTCAAGATGCCGACAACATGGGGCTGGCGCAGCTATACCAGCTGCGCGGCCGGGTTGGCCGCGCCGGGCGAACCTCTGCCGCATACCTAATGTATCGCAAGGACAAGGTGCTGACCCAAACCGCCGAGGCCCGGCTGCAAACCATCCGGGAATTTACAGAATTTGGCGCGGGCTTTAAAATAGCCATGCGCGACCTGGAAATACGCGGCGCGGGCAATATACTGGGTGCGGCACAGCATGGACACATGGATGCGGTGGGCTACGAAATGTATTGCAAACTGCTGGATTTGGCCGTAAAAACCATGCGTGGCGAAGAGCTCCAGCCCGATTTTGAAACCCAAATGGATATAGTGATAGATGCCTTCATCCCCGAAGCCTACATCGCCAACGAACAGCGAAAGCTGGAGATATACAAAAAAATATCCCACATCGCAAGCGAGCAGGACTTTTTTGATGTGCAAGAAGAAATGATAGACCGCTTTGGCAGCCTGCCACGCTCGGCCCAAAACCTGCTGGACATTGCCCTGCTAAAGGCCCGCGCAAGAGCTGTGGACATCATCAGCATAGCCCAAAAAGGCCTAAACATCGTCATCACCTTTAAAGGCGATGCAAAGGTAAACCCCTTGCAAATTGGCGAGATGGTGGCTGCCAGCAAGGGGCGTATGAGGTTTAAATTGGGCACCACGCCGCATTTGACGCTGCGGGTGGGGGAGCATGAGGATTTTATGGGGATGCTGTCGTCTATGGTCATAGAGTTAGGGTTTGAACTATCTCGAAATTCTCTTTAATTCTTCATAGAAGTTCTCACGGGTTCCGGCCAATATAACAACAATTAGCTTGTCGCCATCCTCATAGATTCTGTACGCAATTTCGTAATTCACACCGGAATATTTCATATCATAACCAAAAATACCTTTTAAGTCGCCAATCTTTTGAGACCCGATGTATGGATTGACTTGCAGCTTATCAATAGCATCTTTAAAAGATGCCAGCAGTTTTCTATCTTTGATTTTCTTAAATTAACGTTCGGCTGGCTTGGAATAGCTAATCTCATACATCTGCCAGTCCCCCAAAGATGTCCTCGGTTGCGGCAGAGCAACGTTTACCCTCGGCTATTTCATCAGCCTGCTCGATCAAAAGACCTATAGCCCGCCTAAAATTCTCCCGCTGCTCTATAAACTTTGCGACAAGTTCGTCGCCGTTATATCCTTGAGAAACCAAGTCTTTAAGTATTTCGACAACAAAACTATCGTCATTGCTGGGCATATCAATTATCTTTCTATCTGCAGTCATGCTCACATTGCTCATGCATATCCCTCCTTCCGTGGCTCATAACTGTTATTATATCAGGAAAGACGCGAAATATCAATAATCTTTTGTGCAAAGGAGTATGAAGGTATTGGGACTGCACACGGTATAGTGATGCAAATATAGTAGGGGATTCCGGGCCGTTGGTGTTGTCATCCTGAGCGCAGCGAAGGATCTTCTGCATTGGAATAGATCCTTCGCTGCGCTCAGGATGACAACACGTAGGGGCGGCTCTATGCCCGCCCGGGGCCTTCTGCGGTTAAATGGTTTTAGGTTTTGATGATTAGGGGATTCCGGGTCAAGCCCGGAATGACGGCGGGGTTCGTAGGGGCGAGCTGTGCTCGCCTAATATTACATAGGCGCATAAAAACGGGCGGCCACGGGCCGCCCCTACGATTTGCATATGCTCTATAGCTTGTAGTCTTCATCGCCTCTCGCGGCCTTTATTGTTTGTTTTGCTAGTGCCTTAACCCCTTCTTTTATCAGGCTTTTCGATACATCTTTGGCAACTTTTCCTGCTATTTTCCCTGCTTTGTCGGCTACTATCATTTGCGGGCATCCGGCATTAATTGCTGTGGTTGCCGCCGAAATGGCGAAATCCTTTGCTGTGGGGGCATGGGCTGCCCCGGTGCGGCCTTTTTTGTTAGAAAACATTTAGACTCACCTCGCTATTTTTATGAAAGAAGGCTTTGACACTCGCTTAATATTTTCCGCTTTTGCTCTAATTCTATTGCCTCTGCACTCTCGTATTCGGCGAGTTTTTTGCGGTATACAGGAAATCGTCTCCATATGTAGAAGGGGATTATGGCGAGCCACAATAAAAATCCCAAAATCAGTAGCACAGCTATGTTCTCAAGCATCAACATAATGGGAATACCCACAACAAGCATGATAATAGTCATCATCAAACTTGGCTTGGTTGGCTTGGTTGGAGAGGTGACTAAATTATACTCATTCTCTAACTGCACAAGCCGCGAATAATTCGGCATCGACTTTTCCCGTTGAAAAGTAAGTTTTATGTAATGCGATGTTTCTGTAACCTGAACAATATCCCCCGTCCACATTGATTCTTTTAGATGCGAGCTGGATGTCTTTACCTCTTGATTTCCAAACAGTTCCCAGCCAAAGTTCTGGAAAAAGCTAATGGCCGAAACCTCGTTATTTGGATGTACACTAATTGTTTTTGTGTCTTTTGCCATGCCGCGCCCTCCTTGTTTTTTGAAAAACTTCTCTTGGTGAATTATAACATACATTAGCTTAAAAGCTTAACTTCACGCAGTTAAACTTTTTGCAGTTAGTCATTTAAAATTATCGCAAAGCCATATGAAGGGTGATGTGATAAAATGACCGCTAGAAATGCTGTGAGGCAAAGAATTATAGACCTATGCGATGGACGGGGCATAACAATAAACAAGCTGGGGACAATGTGCGGCGTGACACAATCCACGCTAAACAACATAATAAACACAGGAAGCAACAACCCCACAATCTCGACTGTTGCCAAGGTTTGCGATGGGCTGGAGATTTCTATTAGGGAGTTTTTTGATGACGTACTGTTTGAGGATACAGAGCAGGAGGTTAAGTAGACAATTTCACGCGTTTAAGGCGCAGGGCGTTTGTCAGAACAGATACTGAAGAAAGCGACATCGCCACCGCCGCTATCATAGGGTCCAGCAACGGCCCGCCCGCCAGATACCACAGCCCCATGGCAATGGGTATGCAGGCTACATTGTAAATAAACGCCCAAAAGAGGTTTTGGCGGATATTGGTGATGGTGCGGCGGCTAAGGGTGATGGCCGCGGGCACGGCAGTAAGTTGGCCGCGCATTAGCACTATGTCTGCGGATTCTATGGCCACATCCGTACCTGTGCCTATGGCAATGCCTACATCGGCCTGGGCCAGGGCCGGTGCGTCGTTTATGCCATCGCCCACCATGGCGACTTTTTTGCCGCTGGCTTGCAGATGCTTCACGCTTTCGGCCTTGTCGCCGGGTAGTACCTCTGCCAGCACGGTTGTGATGCCTGCCTGCTTTGCCACGGCTTGGGCCGTGGCGGCATTGTCCCCTGTTAGCATCACCACATCCAGGCCCATGGCTTGCATTTGCGCCACGGCGACGCGGCTTTCGGGTTTGATTATATCGGCCACGGCAATGATGGCGGCTAGGTTGTTGTCAATAGCCATAAACATGGGGGTTTTGCCCTCATTGGCAAGCCTATCTGCATCTGCGGCATAGTCCGCAAGGTCAATTTGGTTCTCATCCATCAGTCGCTTGTTGCCTATCAAAATAGCCTTGCCACCAATGGTGGCTTCGATTCCCTGGCCTGTTATAGATTCAAAACCCTCGGGGGTTGCAAAGTCAATGCCATCCTCAACCCCCTTGTTTACAATGGCCTCGCCCAGAGGATGCTCGCTGTTTTTTTCGGCAGAGGCCGCTAGGCGTAAAATTTCGGCGGGGTCAATGTCGCTATGGGTCACGATATCGGTTACATGAGGCTTGCCCACGGTGATTGTGCCTGTTTTATCCAGCACCACGGTCTGGATTTTGTAGGCGGTTTCCAGGGATTCACCACTCTTTATCAAAATGCCATTTGTAGCCCCCAGCCCCGTGCCAACCATGATGGACGTAGGCGTGGCAAGCCCCAGCGCGCATGGGCAGGCCACAATAAGGATGGCGATAAAAATGCGCATAGAAAACCACAGCTCGGCATCGCCCAAAAAATACCAGCCGGCTAGGGATGCGATAGCAATGACAATGATGGCGGGCACGAAGCGTTCGGAGATGGCATCGGCCAGCGCGGCTATGGGGGCGCGGCTGCCCTGGGCCTGCTCCACCAGCGTTATAATCTGCGCCAGGGCAGTATCCTTGCCCACCTTTGTGGCACGGTAGCGTATCGCGCCGGTTTTATTGATGGAAGCACCTATAATGCTGTCCCCAGCGGCTTTTGTAACGGGCATGGATTCGCCTGTTAGCATAGACTCGTCCACGCTGGTTTCGCCGTCCACCACAATGCCATCCACAGGCATTTTTTCGCCCGGGCGCACGATGATGATGTCGCCAACGGCCACTTCTTCTATCAGCACCTCGACTTCGGTGTCATTGCGCAGGACTTTTGCGGTCTTTGGCGCAAGCCCCATCAGCTTTTTAATGGCCTCGCCGGTCTTGCCCTTTGCACGGGCTTCCATGTATTTTCCTAATACTATTAGTGTTAAAATAACGCCGGCAATCTCGAAATATGGCTCGTAATGGCCGCCAAGAAAGGTATTAGCAAAGGTGAGGTATAGGCTGTAAAGAAAGGCCGCCGCCGTTCCTTTGGCTATCAACGAATCCATATTGGGGCTGCGCTGCCACATGGCCGCAAAGCCCTTTTTGTATATGGCCCAATTTACAACCACAACAGGTAGTGTCAAAATCAGCTGCAACCATGTGTTTTGCGCGGGAAAATTGTGCAAAATCCAATGATGAAGGGCGGGAAAGCCCAGCCACATAAGAAAATGTGGCACCATGGATATTATAAACAGCGGCGCGGTGAAGGTGGCAGAAATAATAAGCCGCCGCCGCAGGCCGCCAATTTCCTGCGCCTTGCGTATTTCGGTTTCATCCACGGTTTCTTCCCGGGTCAGCTCAAAACCCGCGCGGTTTACCACGCGCATTACATCCAAAAGAGAGATTTTGGTGGTGTCGTAAGCCAGATGCAGCTTTTCTGCGGCAAAATTTACATTGCTTTCGGCCACGCCTTCCAGTTTGCGCGTCACTCGTTCTATGTTTTTGGCGCAGGCGGCGCAGGTCATGCCCTGTATGTTTAAAATCATGGTTTCCATTGGACTGTCCTCCTTGAAAACGGATGGCATAAATGCCATCCCTACAATGAATATACCATATTGTGCTTGCTATATCAACAGAATTTTGCCTTAAAAATATCTTGACAGCGTAAAGATGCTATGCTATAATCTTTACAATGACAAGATTGGAGGATGCCCAATGAACAGCAAATCATATCATCATGGCGATTTGCGCACCGCTATGATCGAAAAAGGCATTGAGATTATTAACCAACAGGGTGTAGGCAATCTTTCTTTGCGAAAGCTGGCGGCGGCTTGCGGTGTTAGCCATGCCGCCCCATATAGCCATTTTTCTGGCAAGGACGAGCTATACTCTGCCATTGAAAAGTATATAACAGACAAATTTGCCGCTGTGCTTAAAGATTCGGTGAAGGATGCAGGCGAAACGCCCGAGGGGCTCTTTCGCATGGGCCTCGCATATGTACTATTTTTTGTGCAAAACCCTGAATATTTTCGCTTTATCTTTTCGCGGTCAGATATTACTGTCGGGTATGGTTATGAATATGAACCCTATGATTTTTATACAAGCTTCATGAAAAAAATGTTTGATAATATCGATTACCCCAAGGAATTGCGGGAAAAAACCTTTTATGCTCAATGGGCAATGATTCATGGGCTGGCAGCCATTGCAGTAATGAGCGACCCGGATGAAATCCATGAATGGCAAGAAAAGGCAGTAGATATACTGTCAAAAAATTACTTAATAAGATAACAAGGAGATTTTATAATATGCTTATATTGTTCAAACAAAACAAAATGTTTCGCGTGTTTTTAATGTACCAGTTTTTCTCATCCATTGGCGGTGCTATGTTTTCGATGTTTATTTTGCTTTCGGTGCATCTAATTTATGGCAATCCTATATATACAGGCATTGCCGGGTTTTTAATGGCCGCACCCCGTGTAGTTTCTTTTGCTGTAGGGCCTATTGTGGATAGGCGCAATAAAATAGCAATTATGCGGTTTACGACATTTTTGGAATTTTTAGTGCTGTCCTTTTTGGCTTTCACGCCTTTGCAAGAGCATCTGGGGGTTATGTTTATGTTTGCTGTAATATTTGCCTATAACATAGCCGCTTTATTCGAGAACCCCGCGGCCACGGCACTATTGCCGCAAATCGTTAAAGAAGAAGAAATACTGCAAGCAAACTCGCTTATAAATATTATAGCTATGGCAGGCGGTATTGCTATTGGGGTTGTATTGCTTATATCTTTGGGCGGAGATATTGATTTTAGCTTTCTATATGGCTTTTCTGCGGTCTTTTTGATTCTGGCATTCATTTCCTCTTTGTTTTTGCGAAACCCTTCTGTAAAAGCAGCTACAGAAAAATCCCAGACCCCAAACTATCTGCAAGACCTAAAAGAAGGCGTCAAGTTTATTAGGGGCAGCATTTTGTTGTATACAATCCTTGCTGTTGTAGCTATGGATTTTGTGGGAGAAATGGCTTATGTTAATAGGCCCATGTTTCTTGAGACCCATGTTGGCGCGCAGGGTTATGTGCTTTTTTCGCTAATGACTTTAATAGGCGGGGTGGCTGCCTCTTACTTTGTAGGTAGGCTGGGCAACAGATTTAGGATAGGGAGATTTGTGTTTATACTATTTGTGATTGCGGGTGCGGTGCGCATTGTGTTTGCAATGCTTGTGCCGCTACATCTATTTGGTGCGCTTATTACAATGATTGCTTTTACTACTCTAGCCTTCTCTGTGGACATAATCTTTTCATCCCTAAATCAAAAAGTGCCTCCAAAGAACATGGTGGGTCGTGTGTCCACCATTTCTACAACATTTGTTGCCATTTTTGTTGCGCTGGGAGCTTTTGCGGGAGGCTTCTTGGGCAGCATTGTGCGGGATGCGGGCTATGTGTTTATCTATCAAGGCATAAGCCTTGTGGTGATTGGTGTGATTATAATGTTGATTCCGAGCATTAGAAAGCTCCCCAGGATGGATGAGATAAAAAAGCCGGAGAACTAGATTATTGCCTTTGACGAAATGCGATGAAATGGTTTATAATCAAAGTATACAAAGGTTAAAAGACAAAGAAGAATCCGCCAAATAGGCGGACTCTTGCTAATATTTCCCAAAATCCGACTTCATATAGTCCGGCGTTCCCTGGGTGTTAATTTGGATGCCTTCTAATTTTAGTGCGCCAGAAAACTTCTTATGTGCCTGGAGATCGCGCTGGCGTTCGGTAGTGCTCGTATTGGCTGCCGCGCTTCTGCGGCTAAGCGGGCCAGGTGCAATGGCGGCTGGCCGCGCAGAGCCATCCCTGTCCTTTGCCATACTCTCGCCGGCCTCTATAATGGCCATCTTTATGGGTGCGAAATCCTGCGGCAGGTCTGCCAGCAGCCTGGGTTTCTTGTTAATATTTTCTAAAGCATGGGTGATTGTCTTGACATGCTTTGTCAGGCTGGCCGTGGCGTTGTTTGTAGATGTCTTTAGCTTTAACAGTTCGCCCCGGGCATCGGCAGATATTTTTACACCCAAATTGCCCGCAGCAATAGCATCCATCGCGCTTCTGGCTTGCTCTATGGACTCGGCAAGTGCATCTGCCATTTTATTCATGGCATGTGCTAATTTTTGCCAGTCGCCCCCGTATTTTTCAGCAGCCAGCCGCTTGCTAAAATCCCCCGCGGCTATAGCGGCGGCCAGCCCCTGCATGTCCGCCACGTTCTCGTGCAGCGTACGCGCCAGCACAAAGGCGGTAGCCACATGACGACTTTTTTTGCCAAAGCCCATGCGCGCAGAGGCCAGCTCTCCATTGATAAATTTTTCCATATGCATAGAAACATTGTCCAGCTCGCTCTGTAGGCTGGTTATAGACTGATTGGCCTCGGGCAATTTTGAGAGCCTGTTCGCAATTTGTGATAATTGACTGGATAATTGACCGAATTCGTCGTCGCTCTCATAGGAAACAATGTTTTTAAAGTCGCCATCGGCAAGACTTTTGGCGGATTCTAGCAGTTTTTCGGCGGGATGTGATACATTGCGCATCAAATCAGTTAACACAATTAGCATCATACCCAGGGCAACAAGAGCCGCGCCGATGATGATTCCTATATGCTCCACAAATACCGCTGTTGCCGCAAAGCCCACGAAAATCAGGACGACAAAGGCAATTGCCGAATTGAATTTGGCTCGAACCGTCATGTTCTTAAAAGTCTTCATGTCATCTCTCTTTCCAGCAGAAATGCGGCAAAATCAAGGTCTACCTGGGTTGTGATTTTGATATTGGCGACATCTGTAATTACTATTTTAGAATATATTCCCATAAATTCCATTAATTGGCAATCATCTGTGGCCTCAAACCCATCCCGCCGTGCCTTCTCGTGCGCGGAAAACAAATCAGCCATGCGAGCGGCCTGGGGGGTTTTTGATGCATACAAATTCCTGCGGTCAATAGTTCTTATTGCCATTTGGGCATCATCAGCCACTTTTATCGTGTCAGTAACAGGCAAGGCCAAAACCGCCGCTCCATGGGCATTTGTGGCCGCTACAAGCCGAGCCGTATCGTTTTCACACACAAAGGGTCTAGCGGCATCATGCACAAGCACAATGCTGTCGGCATCAACATCCAGCGTACATAGGCCATTATATGTGGACTCCTGGCGGCTTTTGCCGCCGCCTACGGTGGCCGTCACCTTTGCCATACCATGCCGTGCAACCAAATCCTGACAATGCGACAAATAGTCTTGCGGTGCAACCAGCACAATATGGTCTACAATGTCCATTCCATCAAATTTACAAGTGCTATGCATGAAGACAGGCATGCCCCCCAACATCTGGAATTGCTTTGGCATATCGCCACCAAACCGAGAGCCGCTTCCGCCAGCCAGCACAACCACAATCACATTTTTTCCTTTATACATCAGCTTTTCCTAAAATCTTTAACGGTTACACTAAAGCCGCCATCCCGGTCTGCAATCTCAATCACATTAGGGTCATCCAGCACGCCCACGGGGAATTTTAGCTCCACGCCGCTCTCACTCTTAATTTTTGCCATTCCAAATTCTTTCATGCAAAATTTTTCGCCAAGAAACAGGTCTTGCGCCAGGCCGGCCTCTCTGCTTATGGCAAGGAAGGCATCCCGTGCATCGCAGTCGCCAAAGGCTTCTTTGGTAACATTTTCCAGGCGAACTTCGCCGTCATTTTCAATGGCCTCTTCAATCATCGCCAGCTGAAATTTCGCTGCTATCACGGGGCTGCCGCCATAATGCTCGGCAACGGTGTCCTCTAAAATCGCCTTTATAAGCTTGGCAGCCTGCTTTTTGGACAGGCCTTGGGTCGCGCCCAAAAATAGTTGGGAGAAGTAGTTTGTCTCTTCGCCTTGGACCATATGAGGCTTTTCCAGTATTTTCAAAATCATTGGGTCATAAGGGATTATCACAGCCTCCGAAACCGCAGCACCCCCCAGGGGTAGCGCGAAAGAGCTCTGTACAATGTGGTTTTCGCCCGACCTAATTTCGTGGGTGTAAAACACGCTGTGGTTTAGCTTAAAGATGGCCAGATGGGGCGCATGGCCTAGCTCAAACTGGGCTACCAGCAGGTCTGCCGGCGGAATATCGCCATTTTCCAGCATTATTTCGGATAGGGCGGTGCAAAACTCCCAGCTGGCTTCCTTAAAGCTCATCTCTCGCGCCTGAAATTTTCCAATTGTTGCCAAAACGTTGGAGTCCACCTCGAATGTGGCTTCTTTCACATCCGCGCTGTTCATTACTTTCTTTATGTGCTTGGTCAAAAAATCCGTCACCATGTCGCTGTCCAAATCCAGCTCTGATTCTGAAAGCACAACTTGGCCGCGCTCGTTGTCAATGATGTGTAGGATTCCATGATTTATCAAAATATCCATTTTATGTTGCCTCCTGTTTTATAGTTTATTTGCGATTTCGTAAATCAATTTTTCTGTGGCAGTCAGCCCAAGGCATGGGTCTGTGATGGACTGCCCAAAGGCCTGCGCGCCGTGGTTTGCCGCACCCTCTTCGATGTACGACTCTATCATCAGCCCTTTAACCAAACCCCGAATGGCGGGGCTTTGACGACGGCTTTCCAGCACATCCATAGCGATTTGCGGTTGCTGCCTATAATTTTTGCCGGAGTTTGCATGGCTTGTGTCCACTATCACAGTAGAAAGCCCCATTTCATGCAGTATTCGCAGGTTATTGGCATGATAGTTGGGCTCTATTCCCCCGCGCAAAATGCCATGGGCCAGCGGGTTTCCGGCTGACCGCACCATGTGGCCGCCAAAAATAAAGTCATGAGGCGCATTTGCGGCTGATACAGCATTTGCCATGCTCTGCAAATCCCCCGACATCGGGTTTTTAAGCCCAACGGGCGTGGTAAGGCCGCTGGCCACCAGCCTATGCTCCTGATTTTCCGAAGAGCGGGCACCAATGGCAAAATAGCTTACGATACCCTCAAAATACGGCAGTAGGGCGGGGTATAACAGTTCGTCCGCCGTGGGCAGACCTGCCTGGTCGTTAACCGCCAAATGCAGGCTGCGAGCCGCCTCTACGCCGCCCGGCTCGTGCACAAGCCCCATATAACCAGAACAAGCCGAGCGGGGTTTGGCCGTAAAGACCCGCACAACGATGCAGATTTTGTCCCGCACTTTTTGGTGGATACGCGCCAGCTGCTCTGCGTATTCTAGCACCGCCGCAGGGTCATCCGCAGAGCATGGCCCTACAATCAGCAAAAATTTGTCGATTTGGCCAGAAATAATCCCGCCGACTTCTGTATTTATCTTGTTAACTTTATTCAAATTGTCTAGGCATGGCAATTTACTAATAATTTCCATTTTTCCTCACTTATCCAAATAAAAATATCCAATATCTGTAACACGACCGCCATAGGCCGCATCCCGCAATGTGGCCTCGTGTATGAAGCCGCAACGCTTTAGAAGCCTAATAGACGGGGCATTATCAATCTCTGTTGTGGCGCGGATTTTGGTCAACCCGTAGTCATCAAAGGCAAAGCGTGTAGCGGCGGCCAGGGACTCTGCCATATAGCCGTGCTCCCAGTAGTCAGGGTGCAGAATATAGCCCACCTCGGCCAGGTAATGCTCTGTTATGTTTACAAAGTGGATTGCGCCAATAACCGCGTCAATGGATTTTAGCACGATTGCAAAACATAGCTCCAGCCCTAGGTTAAAGTCAAAAGCGGTGGCAACTGTGGAATCATCAATATCGGGATGGCCAAAAAGCGATTCGGCAACCAGGGGATGGCCATAAAGCTCGGCAAAGGCCGTAAAATCGTCTTTTTGCATTTTGCGCAGGGCAATCTTGTCGGTTTGTATGTTAAAATTCATAGGTCAGCTCCAATACTTCCTATCCAGCGCGCGATACTGTATGGCCTCCGACAAATGGTCAGCGCCAATGTCGTTCGACCCTGCCAAATCCGCAATAGTCCGCGCCAGCTTCAAAATCTTGTGATACCCACGGGCAGAAAGCCCCATCACATCATAAATCCGCTTTACCAGAGCCCGGCTTTCCTCATCCAGCCGGCAATGCTCGTCTATTGCGCCACCGTGCAGCTCTGCATTTTGGCTTATGCCTGCATCCCCATACCGCGCGGCCTGCATATTCCGCGCTTCTCGCACCTCTTCCCTTATTTCTTGCGAGCTTTTTGACTTTTGACCGTCCTCAAAGTCCTCGTAGTTAACCCTAGATGCCTCCACATGCATATCTATGCGATCCAGCAGCGGCCCGGATATTTTGTCCAGATACCGACCAACCTCGCGCTCGCTGCATTTGCATCTATCGCCCTCACCAAAAAAGCCGCAGGGGCAGGGGTTCATGGAGGCTACCAGCATAAAACCGCATGGGTATGTAATGGCGGCATTGGCGCGGGATATGGTGACAACCCGATCCTCCATGGGCTGCCGCAGGGCCTCCAGCACATTGCGGTTAAACTCCGGTAGCTCGTCCAAAAACAGTACGCCATGGTGCGCCAGGCTTACCTCACCGGGCTTTGGTATGCGTCCGCCGCCCACCAGCGCAGAATACGAAATGGTGTGATGCGGCGCGCGAAAAGGCCTGCTACGCACCAGCGCACCCTTGTCGGCCACCATGCCCGCCACGGAATATATTTTGGTAACATTAATGCTCTCTTCAAAGGTAAGGTCGGCCAAAATACCCGGCAGGCGGCGGGCCATCATGGTTTTGCCGCTGCCCGGCGGGCCTATTAGCAAAATATTATGGCCTCCTGCGGCTGATATGGTCAGCGCACGCTTTACGGCTTCCTGGCCTTTCACATCAGCAAAGTCCAATATGCTTTCGGATGCGGAATGGACTTGCGAAGCTTCATCACGTTTATACAGAGGCAAATAGCCGCTCTTAAAGTGGTCGATAAGTTCCCTAAGACTCTCCGGCGCAATCACCTTTACACCCTGCACCAGCGATGCTTCCTCGGCGTTTTGCTGTGGCACTATACAGGCCGAAATACCCGCATTAGCCGCCGAATACACCATGGGCAACACGCCCTGTGTCGGCCTAATTTCACCATCCAACGAGAGCTCCCCCGTCACAAAAACATTGCGCAGGGCTGTGGCGGGTATAATCTCCATGCAAGCCAAAATCCCTAGGGCAATGGGTAGATCGTAGGCAGGGCCCTCTTTGCGGATATCGGCAGGGGCAAGGTTAACGGTGATGCGCTTTGGCGGTACGTAAATCCCTACATTCTTGATGGCCGTGCGCACGCGCTCCCGCGACTCCTTTACGGCAGAATCCGGCAGTCCCACAATGTCAAAGCCCGGCATGCCGCCGGCCATATCCACTTCCACCTCTATCATTATGCCCTCTACGCCCAAAAGCGCGCCGGATGTGACCTTTGCGACCACTAGATCCCCGCCTTTCTACATCTTACTACATTAATTTTAACAACTTTTGACTAGAATTGCAATAGTCCTTGCAAAAATTGACAAAATGCGATATAATGTGCTGGAGACAATCAAAAAAGCAAGGCGGTTGGCAGTAATCCCCATTTATGGCAGAAAGGGGGTGAGGCCATGTCTACATATGAGATAGCAGTTGTCATTTTCTTATCCATGAACCTAGTGATTGGGTTAATTAAGTTTATGATATATCTTATGGACATTTTTTCCAAAAGAAAATAACCGCCCTCGGCAAAGTCGCGGTTATTTAATGTAATCGTAATTAGGCCAACCGCTTTGCGATTGTCTCTTTTTTCATTATAACACAAACACATCTGCTTTGCAAGCAAAAAATCCTCTTGTTTGCAGTAAATTACAGGTCTGCCGCGGCGGCCCCAGCAAACACAAGGCCGGGCAAAACAAACACCAGCCAGCCCGGATGCCACCAGCCAAACCAAAAACCGATGACAAGATATATTGCGGGCGCGGTTATGATGCAAAACAGAGCGAGCCTGGCCAAAGGGCCAAGGCCATGACGTTTTCTGCCACGTTTCTTTTTCGTGGTCATCGCTATGGGTTCGGTATAGATATGGTCATGATGGCTCGTAGCGGCATCGCTGCTATCATTGGAGTTTGGGCGAGGCGCAAAGTCGCCAGGCGCAGGCACTCCATTTTTAAGCAAATAGTCCGTAGAAACGCCGAAAACATCGCTAAGCTGTATGATATTATCCACATCCGGCACGCTCTCGTTAAGCTCCCAACGTGAAATGGCCTGGCGCGATATGGTAATGCGCTCTGCCAGCTGCTCTTGCGACATGCCACTCTGCTTGCGCAATGCTTGAATCTTCTCTCCTAAAGTCATAATATCTCCCCCGGTCGTTTTTCTTCATTATACATAGTCAAGCGGTTTTTATCAAGCAATGGCGGCTGGCGAAGGGGTTATACAGCCAGCAACTAGTGGTTGCGAATGGCGTGGAATCAAGGCTCATTAAAGCCAAACTAGAAATCCACTTGAACCCCCAGCCCCGGCTTCTCCAGCATGGTCATAACTCCATTTTCCAGCTCGAAACCTCCATCAATGCCCTTGCCCTCAAAATGGGTGTAGCTATCCAAATCCGCCTCGGTTATATTTCGCTGGGCCGCCACCAGGGCGGCAGAGGCGGCGTTGCCTATGCGCGTTTCCATCATACAGCCCAGCATAACAGCTATACCGCTGGCTTCGACGATGGCATTTATGTGCAGGGCAGGGTATATGCCGCCGGACTTCATCAGCTTTATATTAAAAATATCCGCAGCGCCTGCCTTTGCCAGTTTCATAGCATCTTCCGGCGTATGCAGGCTTTCGTCTGCGCCTAGCGCGATTTTTACACGTCTGCGTATATATGCTAGCCCGTCAATATCCCAGTATTTTACAGGTTGCTCCACCATCTCTACGCCATATTGTTCGTAAATGTCAATAACCCTAATGGCCTGATTCACGCTCCAGCCCTGGTTTGCATCCGCCCGCAGGCGCATTGCGGGTCCTACAGCTTCACGTATCAGGTCCATGGCCTTTATGTCGGCATCGGGGTTTATACCGGCCTTTATCTTCAGCACGGTATAGCCCGCCTGTTTGTGGCTTAGGGCCTCTGCGGCCATAGCCTCTGGCGTGTCAATACTCACCGTCATATCTGTTGTCAACTTGTTTTCATAGCCCCCAAGCAGCTTGTACAGCGGCATTGCCAGCTTTTTACCCATAATGTCATGCAGGGCAATGTCTATACCCGCCTTTGCCGCAGAATTGCGCAGAATAATCCTGTCCATAGTCTTGTGGATTTTCTCCAGGGCAAAGGGATTCTCGCCAACCAGCGCGTCCCTAAACAGCGGCAGCACAGCCGCCACGGTGTCGATGGTCTCACCTGTAACCGCAAGGGATGGCTTGGCTTCTCCATAGCCGATAATGCCCTCGTCTGTTTCTATCTTGATAATCATGGTGTCCGCATGGGTGGCCGTGCCCGTGGCTATTACAAAGGGCTTGTCCAGCTCTATGCGCAGCTTTTCCCATTTTATGTTGGTTATTTTCATACCCATCCTCCTGTAAACAAATTGCAGGCCAAAAGACTATCTTGCAAAAAATGCTAAAGTACGATATAATGTGCGTGGACAATCAATAAGCAAGGCGGTTGGCAGATCCTCTGAAAGGAGGTGAGGCCATGTTGACTACGGATGCTGTTATAATAATGTTTTTGTCGATGAATTTTGTTATCGCGCTCGTCAAACTCATCCTATACATAGTTGACATTTTTTGTAAAAAGAAATAACCGCCCCTCGCCAAAGATGCGGTTATTTTAATTTTTACACCAATCATCGCCAACCGCTTTGCGATTGTCTTTTTTCTATTGTACCATATTGCCACTAATTTTGCAAGGAAAATATCTATTTTTTAAATTTAAGGTATTTCCTTTACTATTGATGGTTGAAATGATTCCTACGAACACCCCGTAGTAGTCCCACAATTAATACAAACCTTACAAACCCCACTCTGCACCATCTTATCACTACCACAACCCGTGCAGTTTTCGCCGTACAAGATATCCGACGCGGTATAGGTTAAGCTTTCCGGCGAGATATGCTTAGGCGCATCCCCCGCCGTATTGGGCTTTATCTGGCAGTTATCATAATTGCCATAGGAAATGTCTATAACCTTGCTGATAAGGTCGGAAACCGAGCTGACCGCGCCAATATACGGATGACCGGAAACCAGGCCCGATGGGTCGTAGGACTGGCGACGGTTAATTCTGGCGATGCTTTCTGCCGGAACGCCGCTTTGCAAGGAAATAGAGATGGTGGTAGAAAGACTGCCCAGCATGCCTTTTACCGTTGTGCCCTGTTCGCCGCAGAAGGCGAAGATTTCGCAAAGTCGCCTTGCATCGGCGGCTTCGCCCAAATCTTTTAGGTCTTTTTCGCCATAGAAACTGGCTATTACAAACACGGCATTGCTGCCTATCTTGGCCTCGTGAACCTCTGCATGGCGTATGCCGCTTGGCTTTTTGCGCTGGGTGCCATTTTTTGTGGATGGCTTTGTGGGCTTTAGGCTGGAAATATCATAGCCCTGGGCCTCTTTCATTATAACCTGGCTAACAAAATCAGAAATAGACGTGGCATTTTTAACAAAAGGATGTCCCTGCACAAGGCCATTTGGCTCGTAAATCTGCCCGGCGTACATTTGGGCTATATTTTCTGCCGACATGCCATGCTGCAGCGATTTGGAGATACCCATGCCAATTGTTTCCAGAAGCCCCTTGGTGATAGACCCCTGGCGGCCGGACACAATAAAGACCTCGGCCAGTTTGCCCGCCAGTTCGCCGTCTTCCGGCCCATAGAAGCTGGTAACAACATAAATACGCGTACCAAATTCTGCAAACACAGCTTCGTGTACGCGGGCTTTGCGGATACCCCGCGGACGAACCTTGCCGCCAATAGCATCGGACGCACTAAGGGGTTGGGTTTCTTTGCTGCCATCGCGGTATAGTGCCACGGCTTTAACGCCCAGCTCCCAGGATAGCTGATATATGTCTTTGATATACTCGGTAGTAGCCTGGCGCGGCAAATTCACGGTTTTGCTGATAGCCCCCGTGATATGCGGGGTTAGAGCTGCCAGCATCTTAACATGGCTTTCGGGTGTTAAAAAACGCTCGCCGCTGCCGCAGCGGTTTGCTGTGTCAAACACGCGCAAATGCGCCGCCCTATGGCTAATATGGGGCGCACCCTCTATTTTGCCGTCCACCATCATGCCACTTGCGTCTGTGCGCATGATATATTCGACAATTTCTTCGACCTGCTTTTCATCGTAACCCAGTTTTTTAAGGCCGGCGCGGATGGCGCGGTTTTCAACAACCATACTGCCGCCGCCCACAAGCTTTTTAAAGGCCACATGGCTAAAAAAGGGTTCTGCGCTGGTAGAATCACAGTCCATGGCAAAGGCTATTGTGCCTGTAGGTGCAAGCACCGATACTTGTGCATTGCGATAACCATGGGCTTTGCCGGTCTCGATGGCATTTTCCCATGTGTCGGCCAAACAATCGGACAAATTGCCCATGCCAATGCCGCGCAGTTCTTCGTGATTTATGCAAACAGGGGTGTAGGGCATGTCCTCAAAAGCCGTGCCCGGGCCGCCAACGCTGGCCGCCGCCGCGTGGTTGCGTATAACGCGCATCATATGAGTTGCGTTGGTTTCGTAGCACTCAAAAGCCCCAACCTTTTCGGCCATCTCCGCCGATGTTTGGTAGGACTTACCAGTCATAATGCTGCACAAAGCAGCACCCAGATTGCGCGCCCGGTCAGAATCATAGGGCAGACCCATGTACATAAACAGAGCCCCCAGGTTGGTCAACCCAATGCCGGTTGTGCGGAATTTGTGGCTTTTGCGGGCAATATCCGCCGTGGGGAACGCGCCCCAATGGATGGTAGCCTCCAGCACCATCTGAATCAGCTTGATGGCGTGGGTATAGGCCGCCACATCAAAGGTCTCTGTCTGTGCATCGTAAAATTTCAGTATATTTATGCTGGCCAGGTTACAGGCCGTGTCGTCCAGAAAAAGATACTCGCTGCAAGGATTGCTGCCGTTTATGCGGTTGTGCCGCGCACCCAGCTCGCCGTCCTCGCCTGCCGGGCAGGTGTGCCAGGCGTTTATTACGTCTTCGTATTGCACGCCGGGGTCGCCGCAACGCCATGCGGACTGGGCAATGGCCTCCCACATCTCGTTTACAGATAGCTCGCTGTTTACGGCATCGGTCACGCGGCCCTTGGTTTGCCATGTAGCACCCTCCTGCCCCAGCAGTTTCATGAAGCTATCCGGCACGCGCACGGAATTATTGGCGTTTTGGCCGCTTACGGTGTCGTAGGCATCGCCGTCAAAGCCGGTGTCGTAGCCCATTTTGCCTAGGGCCGACACCTTGTCTTCTTCTTTTGATTTCCAATTTATGTAATCCATCACTTCGGGATGGTCTAGGTCCAGAATATTCATTTTGGCTGCACGACGGGTTGTGCCGCCGCTTTTAATAGCCCCTGCGTTTCGGTCGCTTACCTTTAGGAAGCTAAGCAATCCGCTGGATTTGCCGCCGCCGGAGAGATACTCGCCCTTTGCGCGAATCTTGCTCCAATTGCTGCCCACACCGCTGCCGTATTTAAAGAGCAGGGTTTCTGTAGATAGGTTGTCCATCAAGGATTTTGGTCCTAGCAGCGCATCCTCCACGCCCAATATAAAGCAGGCCGAACCCTGGGTGCGCTGGTAACTATTGGGAGCAGTCAGCACCTTTGCTTTTTCTATATCGTAGTAAAAATGCCCATTCTTTGAGCCTTTAATGCCATAGGAATGATATAGCCCTGTATTGAAAAACTGCGGAGAATTGGGCGCGAACCGCTGGTCCAGCATCATATAGGCCAGCTCGTCATACACAATTTGCTTGTCCGCTTCGTCAATCAAGCCCTCATCCAGCATGGAAAGCACCCAAAAACTGACCATGCGATGCACAATCTGGCGCATGGATGTTTCGCCGGCAAAGATAACCTTTCCGCCCTCGTCCCGTACCTCTTTTACGAAATATTTTGTGGCGATGATGTCCACCGCGTTTTGGCTGTAATGCACAGGAAACTCCAGCCCATGCATATCTGCAATGGTCGTGCCTGTGGCATAGTCTTTCAGCACCACATCCGTTGTCTTCCATTCAAATAGCCCATAAACCGCCTGCGAAAAGCCATTTATGGCATTTGCAATGGCATCTGCCGCCCCTTTGGCAAAATGCCTTCCTATTTTCATGCCGCTTCCATCCCTGGTATTGTCTTCTTTAACAATATTTGCTAATTGCGCCATTTCAATATCCCCTCCGTGTATCATTTCCGTATCCTTAAAGTGAACTTCCATTATACCAAAATCTTATCTCAAATGAAATAGATTTTCGCAAAAATTTTCAATAAAAATTCATAAAAAATGCCCGATTTTATCGGGGCAACAAAAGGCAAAATGCTTTGTAAAATCAGCACTTTGCAGAACCACCCCCTCTATACTCTGTAGAGCAGAGATAACGAAAACAAAGCAAGTCTTCCGGCTTAGGCTTGCGACGCGATCTTTGCCTTCTCAAGGAGAAATCTCCTCAATGACTGTCATTATCTGACATAAAAATCACTAGCCATCACGGCAGCAGGACTGCTTGGGAATTTAACCCAATTCCTTGGAACTTTGTTCGATTATTTGATTGTACATCCATTGTAATCTAAATAATTTGGCTTGTCAAGCACGATATTTTTATTTCTCGGCAATCGGATAACAGGCGAGCACAGCTCGCCCCTACGGGTTTCTTGGTTCTTTATCCTAATGAGGAACCCGTACATTCGTAGGGGCGAGCTGTGCTCGCCTGTTATTTTGGCGGTATTTTCGTTAGATCAGATTGCCGCATTCTTATTTATACTGTTCCCGCGTAATCCCATATTGCACGCAATCCCGAAAGATCCCTTTAATTTTCTTCGCCTGCACCATGCACCCTTCGCGCTTCATGCCGCATTTTTCCATAACCCGGCCAGAGCCCTCATTGCCCACATAATGCTCGGCCTCCATGCGGTTCACCTCCAGCTTGTAAAAACACATGGTCATCACAGCCTGCAAAGCCTCTGTCATATAGCCTTTACCCCAATATGCGCGGTTAAGCACATAGCCAAAACCCACCTTATCATCCTCGTGCTCCAGCCGCATATCAATACAGCCAATAACCTTGCTGCTCTCCGCAAGCTCTATAGCCCAAATCCCCGGTCGCGCCCAATAATGGTCATAAACAGCGGCACGAGCCTCCTCGATAGTGGAAAGCCCATCCCAAATCAAATATTCCATAGCCTGCGCATCGCTTGCATACTCCAAAATATCCGCCGCATCCTCCAAACGAAACTTGCGCAGCACCAGCCTTTCGGTTTTCATAGTCTCATTCTGATACAGCACCTCATTGTAATTTTTTACCATGAACTTCCCCTCCATATACAACGGAACGCATAAATGCGTTCCCTACAACAAAGGCCGCCATCAGCATAACCAACAGCGGCCTTAAATTCCTAATTCATCATTCCTAATTCCTAATTAAAATCAGCCCTGCATAGCCTTTGCCACTTCTTCCGCAAAGTCTTCTTGCTTTTTCTCAATACCCTCGCCACGCTCGAAGCAGGCAAAGCGCACAAGCTTTACATCGCTGCCAATTTCTTTGGCAACGCTCTCTACATAGGCTTTTACGGTCATTTTGGTATCCTTTACATATTCTTGCTCTAGCAGGCAAATCTCTTTAAGCTGCTTATTAAGGCGGCCTTTAACCATATTTTCGATTACATTTGCCGGTTTACTGGCATTTGCCGGGTCGTTTTTTGCGGCGGCTTCCAGGATTTTTAGCTCAGAATCTATGAAATCCTGGTCAACATCAGATGTGTTAAGGTATTTCGGGAACAATGCCGCAATTTGCATGCATAGGTTGTAGCCCATTTCCTTTAGCGGTGCGCTATCGGCAGGGCCGTCTATATCAAGCAAAACGCCAATTTTGCCGCCGCCATGCACATAGCTGGAAATTATGCCGGGGGTGGACTTTTCAAAACGCACAAAGCGGCGTATGTTTAGGTTTTCGCCAATAGTGGCAATCTTGCCCTTCAGCGCGTCCGAAACGGTTTCGCCATCGCCTTTGCTCCATTTTTCTGCAAGGAAAGCATCGGTGTCTGCGGCTGTGCTATCCAGCACTTGTGCGCAAACATCATTCACATATGTCTGGAAATCAGCATTTTTGGCCACGAAGTCAGTTTCGCTGTTAACTTCAACCATAGCCGCCTTGCTGTTGTTATCAAGCACTATCAAGCTAACAAGCCCTTCTGCGGCTATGCGCCCGCTTTTCTTTTCGGCAGCCGCCAAGCCCTTTTCGCGCAGAAACTCCACGGCCTTTTTTATGTCGCCGCCGGTGGCTTCCAAAGCTTTTTTGCAATCGCTCATGCCAGAACCGGTCATTTCTCTTAATTCTTTTATCAATGCAGGTGTTGCAGCCATATTTTACGCCTCCTGTCCTTCTTGTTCGTCACCTATTTCTTCTGTATGCACGCCTTCCGACAGCTCTTCTTGGCCCATTTCGCCTTGGCGGCTTTCTATGGCCGCATCGGCCATAATGCCCGCTATCAGCTTAACAGCGCGGATGGCATCGTCGTTGCCGGGGATTACGATATCCACTTCGTCTGGGTCGCAGTTGGTATCAACTATAGCCACAATGGGTATCCCCAGCGTGCGCGCCTCTTTGATGGCGATATGCTCTTTGCGGCTGTCTACAATAAAGATAACATCGGGGACTTTTTTCATGTCCTTAATGCCGCCTAGGTTGCGGTCCAGCTTGGATTTTTCGTGCAGCAATTGCGCAACTTCTTTTTTAGGAAGATTATCAAACGCACCAGATTCTTCCATTTTTTCAAGCTCTTTAAGACGCTTTATGCGAAGCTGAATGGTCTTGAAATTGGTGAGCATGCCGCCCAACCAACGCTCGTTAACATAATACATACCGCAACGAATGGCCTCTTCGCGTATGCTTTCTTGCGCCTGCTTTTTTGTGCCAACAAAAAGGATTGTGCCGCCATCTTTTAAAATATCGGCCACGGCATGATATGCCTCGTCCACCTTTTTCACCGTCTTTTGCAGATCAATGATGTAAATTCCGTTTCTTTCGGCAAAGATATACTCTGCCATCTTGGGGTTCCACCTTCTTGTTTGGTGGCCAAAATGCACCCCAGCTTCCAGTAGCTGTTTCATTGAAATAACGCCCATTAGGCACCTCCCGAGTTTAACCTCCATACTTCGATTGTTCCAAATGTCATCATTGCACCCAGAAGCGAAGCATGTGTGTGATAGTTACAAGAAGAAATTATATCATATAAACCATAGACTTTGCAAGACTTTTTTGAACTTTTATGTATTCCTTCATTAAATAAACCACAACCCAAATCAACATGGTCAATCCCACCAAAATTACCACAATCTATACATTCAACCCACACACCATACCGCCGATATATTATTTGCAAGGGCGAGTGAGAAAAGCAAACAAGCTAAAATCACAAGCCT
>Ga0131853_10002150_pt1 | contig 35361 bp, 32 predicted proteins | sample TergutLab28metaG_FD_92764 | JGI IMG/M metagenome (GOLD analysis project Ga0131853, IMG submission 92764) | Labiotermes labralis P1 segment gut microbial communities from Petit-Saut dam, French Guiana - Lab288 P1 (version 2) (version 2) | ecosystem: Host-associated > Arthropoda: Insects >... | reverse complement strand
GGCCCGCCTGTGTATGTGCCCGGCGACAATGGAGAACCCGGCGACTACGAGCGTCCGAACGTGCCGGAAGATACTGACGAAGAACCCGTAAACGTCGAGCAGTTGTTGCCGCCAGTGATTGCGAAGACATCAAGCTACACTGCCCCGCTACGTGTGGGCGATGACGTGACATACACGCTGACGTTGACGAATCCGAACGCAGTTGCGTTGAACAACCGCCTGATTGTAGACAACCTAGCCAACGGCGCACTGGCCGCAGATTTGGCGACAGTGACGGTAACCCCAACAACCGCACTGGTGGGCACTCCTGCAATCGTGGATGGCCGGTTAGAGTTGGTAGTAAACATCCCGGCGAACGGCGCAGTTGTGACATTTGATGCAGAAGTACTGCAAACTGGTACGGTGACGAACCTTGGTTCCGTCTACGGCCCGCCTGTATACGTGCCCGGAGATAATGGAGAACCCGGCGACTACGAGCGTCCGAACGTGCCGGAAGATACTGACGAAGAGCCTGTGGACGTTGAGCAGTTGTTGCCGCCAGTGATTGCGAAGACATCCGAGTACACCGCCCCGCTACGTGTGGGTGATGACGTGACATACACGTTGACGTTGACGAATCCGAACGCAGTGGCGTTGAACAACCGTCTGATTGTAGACAACTTGGCAAATGGCGCACTAGCCGCAGATTTGGCGACAGTGGTAGTGACCCCTGCGACGGCGTTGGTGGGTACTCCCGCAATCGTGGATGGCCGTTTAGAGCTGGTAGTAAACATCCCGGCAAACGGCGTAACCGTGACATTTGAAGCAGAAGTGTTGCAACCCGGTACGGTGACGAACCTTGGTTCCGTCTACGGCCCGCCTGTATACGTACCCGGAGACAACGGTGAGCCCGGTGACTACGAGCGTCCGGACGAGCCGGAAGATACGGACGAAGAGCCTGTAGATGTTGAGCAGTTGTTGCCGCCAGTGATTGCAAAGACATCAAGCTACACTGCCCCGCTACGTGTGGGCGATGACGTGACGTACACGTTGACATTGACAAACCCGAACGCAGTAGCATTGAACAACCGTCTGATTGTAGACAACTTGGCAAATGGCGCACTAGCTGCAGATTTGGCGACAGTGGTAGTAACCCCCGCTACGGCGTTGGTGGGTGCTCCTGCAATCGTGGATGGTCGCTTGGAGTTGGTAGTGAATATCCCGGCGACTGGCGTAACCGTGACATTTGAAGCAGAAGTACTGCAACCCGGTACCGTGACGAATCTCGGTTCCGTCTACGGCCCACCTGTATACGTGCCCGGTGACAATGGTGAGCCCGGTGACTACGAGCGCCCGAACGTGCCGGAAGATACAGACGAAGAGCCTGTAGATGTTGAGCAGTTGTTACCACCTGTGATGGCGAAGACATCCGAGTACACCGCCCCATTGCGTGTGGGTGATGACGTGACGTACACGTTGACATTGACAAACCCGAACGCAGTGGCACTGAACAACCGCCTAATTGTAGACAACTTGGCAAATGGCGCACTAGTCGCAGATTTGGCGACAGTGGTAGTAACCCCTGCTACGGCGTTGGTGGGTACTCCGCAGTTGGTAGACGGTCGGTTAGAGCTGGTAGTGAACATTCCAGCGACTGGCGTAACCGTGACGTTTGAAGCGGAAGTGCTGCAACCCGGTACGGTGACGAATCTCGGTTCCGTCTATGGCCCGCCTGTATACGTGCCCGGAGATAATGGGGAGCCCGGCGACTACGAGCGCCCGGACGAGCCAGAAGATACGGACGAAGAGCCTGTGGACGTTGAGCAGTTGTTGCCGCCAGTGATGGCGAAGACATCAAGCTACACTGCCCCGCTACGTGTGGGCGATGACGTGACATACACGTTGACATTGACGAATCCAAACGCAGTGGCACTGAATAACCGTCTGATTGTAGACAATTTGGCGAACGGCGCACTAGTCGCAGATTTGGCGACAGTGGTAGTGACCCCTGCAACAGCGTTGGTCGGCACGCCGCAGTTGGTAGACGGTCGGTTAGAGTTGGTAGTAAACATCCCGGCAAACGGCGTAACCGTGACATTTGAAGCAGAAGTACTGCAACCCGGTACCGTGACGAACCTCGGTTCCGTATATGGCCCGCCTGTGTACGTGCCCGGAGATAATGGAGAACCCGGTGACTACGAGCGTCCGGACGAGCCAGAAGATACAGACGAAGAGCCTGTGGATGTTGAGCAGCCATCTACCTTTGAGCCAGAGCCTGGTGTTGAGATTGTGAAGAGTACAAATGTCCCGGCGGATACGGCGGTTCGTGTAGGAGACACGGTGACGTATACCATCCGTGTGACGAACACAGGAAACGTGGCACTTACCGATCTTGTAGTGCTCGATCCCCTACCGATACACCTTACAAACCCAAGAGTCCTAGCCTTGCCAGCAGAAGCAGTGGGCGGCTTCGCAGAGAACACATTGCGTGTGGAACTTGCAAGCTTGGCACCCGGTGCGTATGTGGAGATTACCTTCGTGGCGATGGTAGCGGCAGGCACCCCGGCGGGCCCGCTTGTGAACGAGGCAACCGTTCGCTCTGAAATGCACGATAGAGATGATACCGATACGGCAACGGTGACGGTTGAAAATCCGTTCTCACCGTACCACAATTCATTCATCATTGGTCGGCCTACTGGAAACATCTACCCCCGCGACAACATCACCCGGTCTGAGGTCGCAGCAGTATTCTTCCGCTTGTTGAGTGATGACTTCCGCATCGAAATGTGGAGCCAAGAGAACCCATTCCCCGATGTGACCGGTGACCGCTGGTTCAACAACGAGGTTTCTACCATAACAAATGCGGGCGTTATCCATGGTCTACCGGACGGCACCTTCGGGCCGGCTCGCGCAATCACCCGTGCTGAGGTTACGGCCATTGTCGCACGATTCTTCAATGAGCAAGAGGACATAGAAGAGGAAGTGTTCACTGACATTACCGGGCACTGGGCAGAGGGGTACATCAACAGCCTAGCCCACTTCGGCTGGATTGAAGGTCCCGGAGATGGCACCTTTAGACCCAACCAACTGTTAACCAGAGCAGAGTTTGCAGCGATTATCAATCGGATGCTAAACCGGCTCCCGGAAGATATTGGCGCACTACTTGACGGTCGCACACGCTGGCCGGACAAGACAAACCCCAACGCATGGTATTATCTGTATCTGCAAGAGGCCAGCCATTCTACCGAGTTTGAGCGTCTAGAGAATGGGTACCTTACCTGGACGGCGATTTTGCCGCACATTGACTGGTCGCTTCTCAGCAGACCGGATTCGCGTCCGGATGACATCATGGTTGCGAGAAACAGATGAGTAAGGCAGACCGCTAGCAACAAGTAACGTTTCCGTACGCATACGGGGTGCCGACTTATGGCATCCCGTATGCAATGCTTAAGGAATATTGAAATAGGATGGAGCAGGATATGAAATTTCAAAAATCTACAGGCTATGCACTTCGTATTTTAGGCTATCTCCACAACTACACCTCGAGTTCGAGTGGCAGTGGCGATATGCCCACAGCGCAAACAATTTCTGAGGCGGTTGGCATTACATACCCATATTTCATCAAAATTGCCAACCAACTGAAAAAGAACGGAATGATAGGCTCAGTCCAAGGGCGGAATGGCGGTTATCAAATGGCAAAACCTGCCTGCGAAATTAGCGTATATGACGTAGTTTTGGCAGTGGAGGGAGAGCTGAAGATCAGTGACTGTCTTGCGGTGGACACGCAATGCAATCGGAGTGCGGAGCACTGCACGATGCAAGGGTATTTCCGTGAGGTGCGCCTGTTGTTGATTGACAAGCTGTCCAGCAAGAAAATTGCAGACCTTGGTACGGTATAGTAAACTAGAAAAGGAGGAAACGGATGCAGATACAGGTTATCACAGACCATGCAATACGGATTCTACAATATCTACATAAGCACCAAGGTGCGCACAAGGCACAGATTATTGCGGAAGCAGTCGGCATTACGCCCCCACTCTTCACGAGAATAGCGGCTCGACTAAAAAGTAACGGCTTCGTTATCCAAGTTCCGGGGCGGAACGGCGGCTATACGCTGGGGAGGCCAGCGATAGAAATCAGTTTCTACGATGTGTTTTTAGCCACAGAAGGAGAACTATGCATCAGTCAGCGCTTAAAAAACGACGGCGAATATGAGAATGAGTGTTGTAAAGTGCGCAATTTTCTCCAGACGCTACAGGGCAACATGGTAGAGGATATGTTGGGTACAAGTATAGCCGATTTGGTGTAACGAGATGCGATAGAGTAATATAAATATGAGAAGAAATCAAGTAGCCTGCCCCTAATCAGAATATTGGGGGCAGGCTGTATTGTTTGTTTTTCTAGTGGTGTGAATGCTGACAGCGCCTTTGAAAAAGGAACTGAGACAAGGGCCGGGCAACTGATCATCGTCCCCCCTATCCTAACGCCCCCAACACCTCACGAGCCAGCGTCAGCAAATGGTTCATATCCTCCACGTTGGCCACGTTATACCCCGTGTGTAAATTCCGCACCGGGGCGGCGAGGGCCGCCACACCAGCACCCCCGGCGGCACGCTGGAAGCTTGCCCCGTCTGTCCCCCCGGCGATGACGTTTTTTGTCTGCCACGGGATGCCTAGGCGATCCGCGAGGGCCGTGATTTGCGCATAAAGCGTGCGGTCATACACAGTGCCGTGATCCATGAAAGGAATTACCACACCCTTTCCCACCCGGCAAACCTGCTTGTCTGGTGTCACGCCGGGGAGGTCGGCGGCGGTGGTGCCCTCTAGGATAATGGCAATATCCGGCTGTATCCGAAAAGCGGCGGGCATCGCACCCCGGAGGCCGATTTCTTCTTGGACGGTGAAGACAAAATGGGCGTCAAACGGCAAGTCTTCTTCCATGAGCGCAAGCATCACCGCACAGCCCACTCGATTGTCAATGGCGCGGGCGGCAAGATGATTCCCCATCCGAAATGCGGTGGTGGCAAAGACTGCTGTGTCGCCGAGGTGGATGAGGTGACCTGCGGTTTCTGCATCGGACACGCCGATGTCGATGTATAAATCCGCTACCTCCGGCACCCGTTTGCGCTCGTCCGGTGTGGTGAGGTGGACGGGCTTGAGGCCGATGATGCCCGGTATCCGATCTGGGCCGACAGCCACACGCTTGCCGAGTATCACCCGGCGGTCAATACCGCCAACGGTGGCAAATTTCAAATACCCTTCGTCCGTGATGGCGGTGACGATAAAGCCCACCTCGTCCATGTGGGCGGCGAAGAGGATGGTCTTGTCCGATGTCCGGCGGCCTTGTTTGAATACGATGACATTCCCCATGGCATCCACTGTGCAGGCATGGGGGTTACAGTGTTCCAATATATAACCCCGCACCGCCCCTTCGTCCCCGGACACACCGGGCAGGGTGCTGAGTGCTTCCAAGTGACTAAGCATGGTCGGCTCCTCCCAAAAACGCTGTGAGTAAGGAGGCCACCGCCTCAATATCAGCGAGAGTTACAAGTTCCGTGGCGCTGTGCATATACCGCAGGGGCAGACTGATTAACGCCGTGGCCACCCCATGGCGTGACACCTGTCCCATATCCGCTGTGGTGGAACTTTTGCCGGACAGCACTTCCATCTGATAAGGAATGCTGTGCGCTTTGGCTAGGGAAACAAGACGGCTGGTCAAGTCCCGGTTCAGCACCGGGCCAATGCCAATGGCGGCACCGCCGCCAAAGGTTACGGTCTGTTCTGGCTTTGCATCTGGCACATGGCCGAAGGTCACATCAAGGGTAACACAGATGTCCGGCTCTAGGGCAAATAATCCCGGCTGTACGCCACGGAGACCCAACTCTTCCTGTGTGCTGAACAGAACCGTGAGGTCAATATCTAACGCCTTGGGCAAGCGGGACAGCGCCAACAGCACCGCCGCCATAGATGCCCGATTGTCTAAGGATTTGCCGGAAAAGAGACCGTCACCCATGGTCATGGGCACTGTGTCAAACACCACGGGGGTGCCCAGTGGGATTTTTTTGGCTTCATCCTCATTAAGTCCTATATCCAGCGCTAAGTCCTCGATCTTCGGCACCTCGTCCATGGCCGATTTCGACAACACATGGGGCGGCATACAGGCCACAACTCCCGTCTGGGACGGGGTGGTGAGAACTTGTAACCGTGCACCCGGCAGGTGTCGGGGGTCTACGCTGCCTAGCGGGGCAAGGGTGAGGAATCCAGACTTCTGCCCAGTGACCACAAAGCCAACTTCGTCTAAATGGGCCTCCACTAGCACTTTTTTCGCTTCTGGGTTCCGGTTGGGTCGCCTGCCGATGACATTGCCTAAGGCATCGGTGTAGACTTCTTCCATATAAGGCGTGAGCAGTTCTACCGCCAAAGCTGCCGCGTGCCCCTCCGCTCCCGCTGGGCCGGGTGCTGCGGAGAGGGCGGTTAAGGTGGTTACCAAATCCATATCCGCTACTCCAATTCCCAAACGAGTTGCTTGAACAGCTTGCCCCGTTCGTCAAAATTCTTAAACTGGTCAAAGGACGCACACGCCGGGGAGAGGATTACCACATCCCCCTCCTGTGCGATCCGATGGGCGGCACGGACACAGGCGGCTAGGTCGTCGCAGAGGGAAATTTCCACCTGGCTTTCCTCAGCCCCCGGTGCCCCTTCTACGCTGGCCTCGATTTGCTTTGCCGTGTGGCCGGTGAGAAATAAGTGCCGCACCCGCAGGCTGATTTCTTCGCCCAGCTCGTCAAAAGGAATCTGCTTATCATAGCCCCCGGCAATGAGAATCACCTTCTGGTCAAAGGACCGGAGCCCCGCAATGGTCCGGGTGGGAGAGGATGCGATAGAGTCGTTATAATACGCCACCCCATGGAGAGAGCGGACGAACTCAATCCGATGCTCGACCCCCGCAAATTCTGCGGCCACTTTCCGCCAAACTTCCACCGGCACAAGCCCCTCGGTGGCGGCGAAGGCGGCCAGATAATTGTCCACATTATGAATCCCCGGCAGGGCAATGTCACGTCGCCGGATGATGGCGGTTTCCTCCCCGCCGTGGGCCATCCAGAGGGTGCCGTCTAACAGGAAAAACCCGTCCTCTAACTTTGTATGCCGGCTAAAATATGTCACATGGCCCCTTGCCTTGGGGCCGAAATTTACGGTGATGTCATTGTCGTGGTTGATGACCAAACGACCGGTTTCTGCTTGGTGCAGATAGATATTCTCCTTGGCGGCGATATATTCCGCCATGGACTTGTGTACGTCTAAATGATTGGGGAACATGTTGGTCACCACCGCAATCTGGGGGCTGGTGGTGGCGGTCATGAGTTGGAAGGAACTAAGCTCCACCACGCAAATATCTTGGGGTGCAATGTTGTCCACGTCAGGCAAAAGCGGACGACCGATATTGCCGCCTAAGTGTACCCGATACCCCGCCTCTTCCAATAGCCGGGCGATAATGGTGGTGGTGGTGGTTTTCCCGTCACTGCCAGTGACCCCGATGATGGGGCAAGGGGCAAGGTCAAGGAACACTTCCATCTCACTGGTCAAAGTCGCCCCCCGGCGCACCAAGTCTGTAATCTCTGGGATATCTGGTCGGATGCCCGGTGAGCGGAACACCGTGTCCGCTTCCAAATCTTCCAGATAAGACTGGCCGAGGCGCAACGTAACCCCAAGTTCCTCCAACTCGTCAGCCAACGGGCCTAAATCCTCCCGGCTCACCTTGTCACATGCAGTAACATGCGCCCCTGCACCAGCCAAGAGCCGGATCAGAGGTGTGTTACTCACGCCGATGCCTAACACAACGCATCGGTTTCCTGTTTGGGTTTTTAGATACGCTTGCAACTTGCTGTTCATGAAAGCCACCTCGCAATTTGGGGTTGTTATACCGTAGGGTGCATAGTGCCGCAGCGGTATATGCATTTCAATCACGTATAGTGACCGCTTGCAGTCATTATACCACGGTTTATCTCGCTTCACAAGATTGTGCGATGCAGCGTTAGGCGCAATGCACCAAATCAGCCATAGGCATTCCAGAGGGGTACCTGAACTCGTCCATTTAGAACCCGTTTTGCCAAAGATAAATGTCCAATAAAATGCAAAAATCCCTCAAGGCTTGATGTTTGCCTTGAGGGATTCGTTTTACTTATCGTCTGCGCTGACCGTTTTTGTCAAACTTTTTTCTCAATGCTAGTTCGGTGGGTATGATGGACAAAACCACAGTAACCACTGTCGCGATTGCCGACACCATCAAGAGCAAAGCAGGCTCAAGCGTAAATACGCCACGCACGACAAGTAGTATGCCTACGATAGAGAGGGCAGTTAAGATAAAACCAAACACAATCATTAACTTTCCCCAATATCTATGTGCGAACACCCAAGTATCTTGATTTTTACAGGCCAGAGACGTCCTATAGCCAATAAACCAATGTACTTTCCTTGGCAAACCTATTCGTGTAAAAAGACCAAACACTAAAACAAAGAGCGGTAGTACTGTGGTCACTAAGTTTGCGCGTACAACTTCCCATAATTCCATTCTGCATTCCTCCAAGCTATAAATTTCTTGCACATCCCAAGTTTAACAAAAAATCCCCCCTCTGCGCATTTTTGCAGTAACTATCAGGATTTTTGTAGCAACTATACAATCAGCCTCCAAATTGGCCTGTTCGTAGGCTTTGATTTGCTTTTGGTGGTACACAATGGTAAAATACGAAAAGAATGAGACAGGGATTGAGGGGTCTGTTATGGTGCTGATGATTGCCATCTGTGATGATGAAATAACCATAGGTGCGGAACTGGAACGCACCTTGATAGAGATATTCGGTCAGCAAAAGGTCGAATATGAAATTGATGTGTTTTTTACCGGAGAGGACTTATGCCGAAAGATGGAAGCCGGGGCGCACTATGATTTGATTTTCCTCGATATTGAGTTTGCCAAAGAGGAAGCAAACGGCGTGGAAGTCGGACGGTTGATTCGTGATGTGCATCAAAACCACCTCGCCTCCATCGTCTATATTTCATGGGAGAAGAAATACGCCTTGGACTTGTTTGACACACAGTCCTTTCATTTCCTGCTCAAGCCTTTGGAGCGTGGAAAATCGAGGAAGTCAATCGAGGAAGTCATCAGAAAGTATCTAAAGATTTCAGGGCTTTGGGCTGGGGAATTCACATATAAAAAAGGTCATGACACATGCAAGGTACAGATAAAAGAATTAGGGTCAAGACACTGACAGGGGATGTTCACGGAAATTTTCAAGAAAGAACTGATACAAATCAAGCTCTCTGTGATTGAAGCGAAACTCAGTTTCTAGCAAATGAAGTTGGAACGATTTCTGTGTACACTTTCCCATCTCGTTTATACAAACCGAACACGATCGTTTTTCCGCTGGCACCGCGCCCACGTTTCCCTTTGACATGGCGTGCACCGAAATAGCTTTCATCGGCTTCAAATTCCCCGATTGCGAAGTCGGAAGGGCGTTCATATTCGGCAATTTGCCACCGGATGGCAGCGTACAAACGATTCACAGCATTGCGACTAATGCCTGAAAGTTCCGCTGTTTGCGTGGCAGTTAAGTCCAAAGAAAAGCCCTTCACAACAAGGCGAAATCGTGCTTCAGATATTTTCCAACGATGCACATACTTGTTTTTCATTGAATCACCTTCCGTTGAAGTCTATTCCATCAACCTGTCGGTGTCAAGTCCCTTTCTTTTGTTCGTGCCTTGCTTTTTCGGCGGGGGCTGAACTACATTTATATACTGTGGAATCAAACATAAGCGTCGGGCACACTTCCGTAAATAAAGCGAGCAGAAAGCGGAATAAACCGTTTTCTGCTCATTTTTCATGCCGATTTATAAGCCAGAAAAACAATTCGCAAAATTTTTCAATTAAATGCTTTGGACTTTGATTGGAGGCCAGAATATGCCAAAAGTCGATAAGGGACATTTTGAAGAAAAGGCAAATAAAATCGTAGATGCCGCAATCAGGGTTTGCAAAACAAAGCCAGCCTACGCCGTGACCCTGCGGGATGTAGTAAAAGAGAGCGGGGTTAGCCAAGGAGGGATGTACTGCTACTTTTCCAGCATTGATGAAATTTTTGCAGAAATTCTAAATCGTGCTTACAGCGAATTTCAGCTCGGCGATGCCATTGACGAAGTATTCCAAAGCAACAAGCCGTTGCACGAAGTAATCATAGACGCTTTTGCATTGCTGGGACAGTTAGCAGATGGCATGGTTGCCCAATATGGGAAATTGCTTTACGAGATAAGCGACATCTACGCCAATGAGCCGGAGAGAGTGGTGAAGATTATAGACAGGATTCGGGTCACAAATGATACCAACGCAGTGGTTGGAAGGATTATGACACTCATTGAAGCAAACATTGCAAGCGGTACATTCAATCCGATGATGCCGAAAGAGCATATTTTATTGCTTATCGGAGTTATGATTCAAGGGATTACGAAAACAGTTACCTTTTCTCAAAATGCCGAAATGTTAAAAGCACAAACCGGCGTAACAGAGGAGTACACAACAGCACAGGGTATGATGAAAGTTCTAGCACAAACAATACTTCGGTTAATTGAGACCGATAACAGTGAGGAGAAATAAAAATGGGAATTAACTTTGGATTTAACGAATTGGATCAGGCATTTGCTTTTTTCATGGACTTACTGCCTATCCTTCTACCAGTCTTACTGCTTGGGGCAGTGATTGTAATTGTAGCCCTAGTCAATCTTTTCAAAAAGGCTCTGCCATTCCAAGACAAAATTCTATGGCTGATTATTATTTTAGTAGTGCAACTACTAGGCCCAATCATCTATTTGGCAGTAGGGTCGAAAATGCTAGATGATAAAGTAGCAAATCGAGAGGAGAACAGACACTAGATGAACGCAATCGAAACAAGAGGACTGACAAAACAGTTTGGCGCATATAAGGCAGTCAATGAATTAAATTTAAGTGTGCCAGCCGGCTCCATCTGTGGCTTTTTGGGAAGAAACGGGGCAGGTAAAACAACAACAATCAAAATGCTTGTCGGGCTTGCAAAGCCCACCAGCGGTTCAATCTCACTTATGGGAACAAAGCGAAAGTTTGGCTATTGTGACAATTCAAATATCGGCTATCTGCCGGACGTTCCGAATTTCTATGGTTACATGACTGCCGCGGAATATCTCGACTTCTGCGGGCGGCTCTACAATACAGACAATAAAAAACGCCGGAGTAGAGTGGATGAATTACTCAAACAGGTAGATTTGTTTGGCACCAAGACCCGCATTGCAGGGTTTTCAAGAGGTATGAAGCAACGGCTCGGCATTGCACAAGCCTTAATGAACGAACCAGATGTCATTTTCTTGGACGAGCCGGTCAGCGCACTTGACCCCATCGGACGGCATGAACTCATTAACATAGTCCGCTCCCTGCGGGGCTCGGTAACGGTGTTTTTGTCTACGCATATCCTGTCAGATGTGGAAAATGTTTGTGACTATGCTTTGATTATTGAAAAAGGGAAATTGCTTGTAGAAGATACGGTAGAAAATATCAAGAAGCAACACGCAACGGATACAGCAAACATAAAGCTCTACTCTGCGGCGGATAGCGGAAAATTTACGACACTCATGCAAACTCAACCAAAGCTAACTGTGGAAGAACTTGAACCTTCCGAATTTCTCGTGCGTGGCATGGAACTTCATGAACTTAACAAGCAGATTCTCCCAGCTTTAGCCCAAGCGGACATTGCGATTGAAAGCTATCATGCGCATGTGCCATCGTTAGAGGATATTTTCTTGGAGGTGACGAAACATGCATAGTTTTCTCGTGTTTTTACAAAAGGAGTTTGCGGAGCAATTGCGAACAAAGCGGCTTTTCATACTAATCTGTTTCTTTGCCTTTTTTGGTTTTGCTGCCCCTGTTTTAACTCGATATATGCAGGACATCATTAACGCAACGGCTGGAGCCGCAGCAATGGCATTTGAAATGCCACCCACAACTTGGGTTGACAGTTGGGCTCAATTTTATAGTCTTTTTGGACAACTTGGTGCGCTCGGGGTTATTATGTTGTTTATGGGCTGTATCTCTGGGGAGAAACAGAGCGGCTCTGCCGCTTTGACCCTGACAAAGAATATTTCACACACAAGCTTTGTCATGGCGAAGTTTATTTCCATGGCTGTCCTGCTCATCATTTCATTCGCTCTCGCCGTAGGTATCGCCTATGGATATACCTACTTCTTGTTTGGTTATGCCGGTAGCTTGGCAGGCGTGTTGCTTGGGGCTACTACCTATGGCTTGTCTCTGATTGCACTGCTCGGACTCATCGTGCTTTCTAGTGCGCTGACAAAGAGCAGTGTAGCCAGTGCAATGATGGCGTTCGGTGCCTTTATTTTCTTCTTTGTCGTGGCGCAGAACATACCGGGAATCCACGCTTGGATGCCGGGCACGTTGGCTGGGCAACCCCTTGTGTTGCTGGCAGGCGAAGAACTACAACTTACATCTGTTTTTGGAGCATTGGGCTTGACGGTTTTGTGTCTGATTGGTGCGATACACACCTTGAAAAAGCAAGAGATTTAGGGCAAACTGGAAATAGAGATTTTATATTTTTTAATATCATTTCAAGAGTATTTGAGGACAGCTTGCAATCAGCTCTGCATTCACAAGAAAGAGAGTATTACTTTGCCCAGTGCCAGCTTATGCAGGAATCAGTAGACAAAATGAAAGCATATAGGCACGATGTAAAACTGCATTTGGCGGCACTCAAAGATTTTACTGCAGACAACAAAGAGGCAACGGAGTATCTGAATACGCTCTTAGGTGACGTAGAAGAAAGTGAAGTGTACAGCGACATGGGGAATATCGCCTTTGACAGCATAATCAATTTCAAGATAAAAGACGTTGTAGCCAAGCACATCAATTTCCAGTTGAGCATATTTATTCCCCCTGCTCTGAATATTGAAGTCGCCGATGTGGTGACCATTCTCGGCAACCTCTTAGACAATGCGTTTGACGCTGTAGAAAAAGTTGAGGACAAGATGATCAGGCTAACTGTTGAAGTGAACAGGGGTGTCTTGTTTATAAAAATGGAGAACACCTATGACGGTATAATGAAATATGTGGATGGAAAACATGAAGCAAAACAAGCAATCACCACGCGAAAAGATGGTGACGGCCACGGTTATGGGTTGCGTAATATCCAAAAATCCGTAGAAAAGTATGATGGGTAGGTGGACATCAGCCATGAGGGCAATATGTTTTCGGTGAATATTTTGATGTATGTGGAGGATGTGAAGGTATAAATTTCTTTGTCCTCTTAATTCATTGCAAAACCTTGGATTTCCAATGGATACATAGGATTGTACTTTAAACTAATTCGTGGTATAATAGAAATAATTTCAATCGAAACTCATACAGATAGGATGTGGGCACCCTTGCAACAACCATCATTTCACATTCAACTATCCAAAATCGTGGAGAATTTCAACATGGAAGTTGTCCACCGGGCGGAGGATTTTGACACCATCCGAGTAGAGACCGCGGAGCTGAATCGACCGGGACTGCAACTGGTAGGGTTTTATGACTACTTTTCCCCGGCACGGCTCCAGATATTGGGTATGGTAGAGACCACATTTTTAAAAACGCTATCCGCAACTGCCCGGAAAGAAGTCTTTACCCGGTTGTTCGCCACAAAGATTCCGGCCCTCATCCTCTGTCGGGACGAGGCATCCGTTCCCGTTTGCCCAGAGTGTGTTGAGGCCGCCGTAGAACAGGGCATCACCATTCTGCGGACCGATCGGGAGACCAGCGACTTTATGGCGGCGTGTATCGCATTCCTCAATATAGAGCTGGCCCCCCGCATGACCCGCCACGGGGTGTTGGTGGAGGTTTATGGCGAAGGGATATTACTCTTCGGTGAGAGCGGCGTGGGCAAAAGTGAGGCCGCCATTGAGTTGGTCAAGCGGGGCCACCGCCTGATTGCGGACGATGCGGTAGAACTGCGCCGCACCTCCGACACTGCTTTGGTGGGGACAGCACCGGAGAGTATTCGGCACTATATTGAACTCCGGGGCTTGGGGATTATTGATGTCCGGCGGTTGTTTGGGATCGGTGCGGTCAAGATTTCGGAGAAGGTGGACTTAGTAATCCAGTTAGAAATTTGGAAAGATGACACCGTCTATGACCGGCTGGGAATCGACCAGAATACCATGGAACTGTTGGGGATTAACGTGCCGTGCCTTACCGTCCCGGTACGGCCGGGGCGGAACTTAGCGGCCATTATTGAGGTGGCGGCCATGAACAACAGACAGAAGCGGATGGGATATAACTCTGCCATTGAGTTTACCAAACAGCTTAACCAGTATTTTGAGGCCAATGCGGCAAGTTTAGACTAGGGGTAAGTATTATATGCAGGAGATTTTAGCACAACTGACCCAAGCAGGCATCCCTTTTTTAGAGCATGAGCCCTTAGCCCGCCATACCTCGTTTCGCATCGGCGGCCCTGTCCGGGCACTGGTGTTGCCGCAGAGTGAAGCAGAATTGGTACAGGCAACAGAACTTCTTCGCCATGCGGGAGAGGTGCCTTTGATTATTGGCAACGGCAGTAACTTGTTGGCGGTTGATACACCCATTGACCGGATTGCCATGAAAACCTATGACGGGGTATCGGCCCTAAAGCGGTTAGAGGGGGACACCATCTACGCCGCCAGTGGCACATTGTTGGCACGGGTGGCGGTCTTTGCCAGAGAGCAGGGGCTTGTGGGGTTAGAGTTTGCTCATGGCATCCCCGGCACGCTGGGCGGGGCGGTATATATGAACGCCGGAGCCTATGGTGGCGAGATGGGGCAAGTGGTGACCTGTGTACACTATTTGGATACGCAACAAGAACGCCAAACAGCCCAAGGGGCAGAATTGGATTTTTCTTACCGCCACAGTCCGTTTTGTGATAATCCGGACGTTCTGATTTTAGGGGCCGAGCTTACCCTCACCCCTGGTGACCCGGCAGAAATTCAGGCAAAAATGGACGAGCTGGCCGCCAAACGCCGCACCAGCCAGCCCTTAGAGTTCCCCAGCGGTGGCAGTACGTTTAAGCGGCCCAAAACAGGCTATGCCGCCGCCCTGATTGACGAGGCGGGTTTAAAAGGATATGCAATTGGCGGCGCGCAGGTGTCGGAAAAACACGCCGGGTTTGTGATCAATCGAGGTGGTGCAACGTGTGATGATGTATTGCGGTTGATGGCGCATATACAAGAGAGGGTACTACAGCGAACAGGGGTCGAGTTGGAGGCTGAGGTGAAGTTGGTATGGTAGGCAGGCCGCCCCATGCGGATTGCGGACAAAAAGGAGATTGTTGTGTTAGGCTATTTGTTTGTAGAGCTGCTCAAAAGGCTGGTAGATTGGTTTGAAAAAACTCGTTTAGGCAAAAAGTTTTCTTCTAAGGTTGACAAGGTTGAGAGAAAGTTTGAAAAGAAGTATGAGAAACGCTTCGGTCGAAAAAAGGGCGATCCGATTCGAGTTGCTTTGAAGGAAATGTGGATAGGTATTACAGGTGTTGTAGTGTTTGGAGGACTTCATGTTCTTTTGTGGGTGTTTACCGATGAAACGACGACATGGAGGTCGCACCTTATCTTCGGCCTTCTTGTCTTAGTCGGCATTGTTTTGATTTTTGGTAGCGTCAGTGAGAAGATTTTCATGAAAGACGATCATCTCATTTATCGGACGCTCTGGCGGAAAACACACAGAATTCCTGATCGAAGCCTCCGAGGGTTCAAACGGATGAATAAAAAATTCTCTATCCTCACCAATGAAAAAGAGTATAAAGTCATTTCGGATATGATGGAAGGCATAGATGAGTTGCAAGAGCTTTGCCTGTCTCACATTGAGAAAAACAAACGGTATCATGAGACCTATGTAAACATTGTGGTTGAACCGGGAGTGGAATAACCAACACCACCAGAAAGGGGCACAATTATGGAATTCGTAGTCATCTCCGGCATCAGCGGGGCCGGTAAAAGCCAAGCGGCGGATATATTAGAGGATTTGGGATTTTACTGCGTGGATAACCTGCCGGCGGCCTTGATTCCTCGGTTTGCAGAGCTGGCGTTGTCCGCCCGTGGTCAGTATGAGCGGGTGGCGTTGGTGACAGATGCTCGCAGTCAAGAAGGATTTGATGTGCTGTTTGCCGCCTTGGACGAGATGGTCGCTATGGGTTGCCCCTATCAAATCCTGTTCATGGACGCCTCCATAGAAACCCTAGTGCGCCGGTTCAAAGAGACCCGGCGGCGGCACCCCCTAGACCCCGGTGGTCGTGGATTAGAAGAAGCCATCCGGCAGGAAAAGCATCAACTGTTACCTGTTCGGGATCGGGCAAACTTTATTGTGGACACCACAGGGCTTACCCTTGGACAGTTACAGCGCAAGTTGTTCCAGCTATTTATGGCGGCCGAAAGCAATGACAAGCCGATCCATGTAAACGTGGTAGCCTTCGGGTTTAAGTACGGAATCCCCATGGACTCTGACCTAGTGTTCGATGTACGCTATTTGCCAAACCCCTTCTACCTAGACGAGTTGCGTCCGCAGACGGGGTTGGATAAGCCTGTCCGAGAATTCGTGTTCTCCCATCCCCAAGCGGTAACATTTATGCGGCACTTAAATGAGATGGTGAGTTTTTTGCTGCCACTATATATGGAAGAGGGCAAGCCGTCTTTGACCATCTCCATCGGCTGTACCGGCGGGCGGCACCGCAGTGTGGCCCTAGCCGCCGCCCTGACCGAAGGAATCGCCGTGCAGGGCTATATGGTAGAGCAGATTAACCGTGATATTGAAAAGAAAATGTTATAGCCGAAGAAGTAGAGAGGGCGTTCCATGAGTTTTTCCGCCGATGTAAAATCTGAGCTGACCAAGTTGCCTGTCGGCAAACGCTGTTGTGCCGTAGCGGAATGCTACGGCATTTTCCTCTATGCCAGCACGTTTAACCACCGGGAAATCCGGGTGATTACGGAAAGCCTCGCCTTTGGGGCACGGTTGGAAGAGCTGTTGCAACGAGGGTTTGGCGTCCAGTTGGATTCCCGGCCGGCCCAAGGGGCACAGAAGGGGTCTTATATGATAGACGACCCAAAAAAACTTCGCCGAATTGCGGACACCGTGGGGTATGACCTAAACACCCATCTGTCCCACGCCATTAACTTTAGTCTGTTAGAAGAACCCTGTTGTACCATCCGTTTTCTCCGAGGTGCATTTTCGGCTGGAGGTTCGGTCACTGCCCCAGAGAAGGGGTACCATTTGGAGTTTGTCACCCGCCATAAAAGCGTGTCAGGCGGGCTGTTCTCCATCCTCCGGGACATGGACTTCATCCCCCGGGACACCGTTCGCCGGGGCAAATATGTCATTTACTTCAAGCAGTCCGGTGCCATTGAGGACATGCTCACCACCATGGGTGCCACCGGGTCTGCTATGGCCTATATGACTGCCAAGGTCGAGCGGCATATGAAAAACGCCATCCAGCGGAAGGTCAACTGCGATACCGCCAACGTGGAAAAAAGCGTAGAAGCCGCCCAAGCCCAACTGACCGCCATCCGCCGCATTGAGCAGGGAGACGGGCTAGAGAGCCTGCCGGACAAGTTGCAACAGACCGCCCTGCTCCGGATTGTGAACCCCGAGGCCAGCTTGGCGGAACTGGCGGAACTGGCGGACCCGCCGGTGACAAAGTCTTGTATGAGTCATCGGTTACGGAAGTTGGTAGAACTGGGGTCGGGATAAGGGGTTGCTGTTCGGCGGGGTGCCGACTCTATCTCAGTGCGAATCAAGAGCCTGCCCTGCCGGGCGGGCCTTTTTTGGGTACAAAACCAAAAAGAAAAAATACCTATTGACAGCATCATTCTATCGTGATAGAATGTTTGTTCTATTTCGATAGAACAAACATTCAAACAACCAGAAAAGGAGAGTCAACCAATGAAATTAGGAAAGATCAAAAAGACAGTTGTGAGCATGTGCGTCTTAGGGGGCATATTGTTCACCACATTAGCAGGAGGGGCCAGCGCCGCGACGAGAACGTTCGCCGATGTCCTGCGGGGCAACTGGGCGCATGGATATGTGCAAGAGGTTTCGGCGAGGAACCTGATGCAAGGTGTTTCCGAAACAAAGTTCGCACCGCATGATAATCTCAGCCGTGCCGAGACTGCCGCAATACTCTTCCGTGCCCTACAAGGAAGAACTGCGGGCGAAAATGATCCGCGTCAATCACAGTTTGCCGATGTTTCAGAAGATAGCTGGTTTGCGCCCTACGTGACTTGGGCGGCAGATATCGGCGTTGTAAGAGGCGTGAGCGAGAACTCATTTTTGCCGAACGCAGATATCTCACGGGCGGAAGTTGCCACAATGTTGCACAATCTAGCAAAGAGCCAAGACTTTGCCGTCATCATTCCAGCGTTCTTCTCCCTCAATCAATTTGAGGATTCCGCAACGATTCGTCACTGGGCGCAGGATGCAATGCGTTGGGCAAACTTCAATGGGATACTAACTGGTAAATCTGCTACGGAACTTGCGCCCAACCATGCGCTGACAAGAGCAGAGGCCGCCGCTGTGTTCCTCAGATTCTTGAATGTGGAAGTTCCGCCGAGTGAAGGGCAATTTATTACAGTGTGTTCCTCTTTATACGCGCCGTTCCCGAATGCTGGACATGTCTACTACCTGCGGTCGTGGGTGGCACCGGGGATACCGTTTGACCTTAACCCAGAAACACTAGAAATGCGCTATGTCGAGTATGAGAGACTGAGCGTGGACGCTGTAGCAGCCATGCTGGAAGAGATTTATCAAGAGGGCAGAAGGCTGTTTGGTGAGAATGACTGGGTGCGTCGGAACATCAATCATGATTTAGGACTGCTTCATTCCGGTGCAGCCAATGCATACCTATTTGAATATGTGTTTGTAGATGAAAACGGTGTTACTTATGTATCCAGAGCCCTGCAGCTCATTGATGTAAGAATTGGATCCTTCTATGCGGAAGATCCCGCTGTTTGGAGTTTTATAGATGCGCTTCGCATGTGGATACTCCCGTCTCGCGTCGTCAGATAGTTCTAGGGTAGATATTAGGAAAACACTTGACACCTATATTCTATTCTTATAGAATATAGGTGTCATATGCTGTCGTATATTAACATGATAGGAGTGTGCCTAATGAAAGCGCAATTGTTTGATTCGGAATTAAAAGTAATGGATATCCTTTGGCGTGTCGGCGATACCACTGCAAAAGAACTGGCAAGAATGCTTGGTGAGCAAGTGGGGTGGAGCAAGACGACGACGTATACGGTCATTAAAAAGTGCGTTGACAAGGGCGTGATTGAGCGGCGGGGAACAGACTTTTTGTGCCATGCCCGAATCTCCAAAAACGAGGTGCGTGAGCAAGAGGCCAAAAAGTTCGTTGACAAAATGTTTGATGGTTCGACTGACTTGCTTGTTGCGTCGCTCATCAACAGCAACAAAATGAGTCCGGAGCAACTGCAAAATCTGCGAAAGTTGCTAGAAGGTTTGGAATAAGGAGGCGTTCTTGTGCTTGAGATACTTCTGTCTGCCTCTGCTATGATTGCGGTAGGTATTTTGATTCGATTTTTTGCAATGAACTGGTTACCGAAACGGATTTTTGTTGTCATTTGGGGCCTTGTGAGTGTACGGCTGTTGGTTCCGTTTTCGTTCCCGGTGACCTTTGATGTGTGGCAGTTGTTGAACCTTCCTGCCTTGCGGACAGGTGTCACACCTGGTGTTGTGGGTGGCCCCTATGTGCCGTTTCAGCTTCCTTGGCCGGACGTGGTGCCGCCTTCTGCCGTTGTGGAGCAGGTGGCTTTGAGCTGGACTGTTGTGATCACCGGTGTATGGGTGGTGGGCAGTGTGCTTTTGGCCCTTTATTTGGTTGCTACCCACTATCGGTTTCGGAGAAAAATGCGCACATCTTTGCCTGTGGAACATGCGTATATAACTGCGTTTTGTTTGAAGCACAAACTTCGCCGCTCAATCTGCATACGGCAGTCGGATCAGATTCGCTCACCGTTGACTTATGGGGTTTTGCGGCCCACGATCCTCTTGCCTGCCGGGATGGATTTTGAGGATGAAGAGAAGTTGAGCTATGTTTTGACACACGAGCTGATCCATGTGAAACGCTTTGACTATGTGTGGAAATTAGTGTTTGCGGCAGTGTTGTGTATCTATTGGTTCAACCCCCTTGTTTGGCTGATGTATGTGCTTGCAAACCGTGATATTGAGCTATCTTGTGACGAAGCAGTGCTAAAACGCTTTGGGCAGAAAGTAAGGGCAGCGTATGGGTTAACCCTATTGGACATGGCGGAGCGGAAAAGAACATTATCGTTTGTGGGCAGCGGTTTTAGTAAACACATGGTAGCGGAGAGAATCCGGGTGTTGACAAAAGCGAAAAGAAAATCCGTGGTTGGAGCCGTTGTGGCACTGGCGCTGGTCATAGGTGCCATGACAGCCTTTGCGGCCTCCCCCGATGGGCCTGTACACGAACGAACGGATAGAGCACAATCACATTTTAATATACCTGGTGCACCATTAGAGGTTGACGCAGATGATAGTGGGATACAATATTCACCTGCTGACATACTCAATGATTTGACGGTACGTGACGAGCTGGTGACGGAAGTGAGGGAAGGCTTCCCTTCGCCAGAGGCGGACAATGCAAACGAAACGGCGTATGATGTTGATGTAGAGGATGCCGATCCCGCATCGCCCCCCGAAGAGGCGCCTGACACAGAAGAACCCACCCCCCCTGAGCCGGATCCTGAGACAGAGGCTTCACGCACCACTGCCCCTGTATCAGAAGGATTCCCTTACCCTGATCCTGCGCATCGCACTCAGACATTCACGCGGTTGAGTGCTTCAGAGTTTGAGACACTTGTGGTAAACGCGAATGGGCGGTATGGGATACATGGGCTGGAAAGCTTTATGGAGCGTGCGTCTTGGAGTGCGGAGGCAAACTATGGAGCCAGAGCAGACGCAAGTGAGTTTGAATTCTATTTGATAGAATTGCGTGATAAACTCTGGGTGACATATGAGGATGCCGTATGGGTCACGACGAACCTTGCGCAAGTGAATCTTCGGGGAGGGATGCTCACACAAATGAACATTGGCACGATAAACCACGGCCCCGCCTAGCGCATGAAAAAATCGAAGCTATCATTAAGATATGCCGATTCATTTGCAGTTTGAATGATAATATGTTATAGTATGAAAGCTCGAAAAAAGAAAATACTCGCTCTATGGTGGGGTTTCTGGAAAATTGCGTAAGGAATGATGTTTTTGTACATAACATGCGGCAAGCGGCTAATCGATTTTGTGTTGGCGTTTATTGGTTTGGTGGTACTCTCGCCGGTGTTTTTGGTGTTGGCGGTCGTGATCAAGTTAGATTCACCGGGGCCTGTGTTTTTTAAGCAACAGCGAGTGCTGAAGGGCAAGGGCACCTTTGCCATGCTCAAATTTCGCACCATGCGTACCGATGCACCGAAGGATATGCCCACCCATTTGCTGGAGGATCCGGATGCGTATATCAGCCGGGTTGGACGGGTGCTTCGGAAGCTTTCTTTGGATGAGACCATTCAGGTGGTTCATATTCTCACGGGGAAAATGAGCATTATCGGCCCCCGTCCAGCACTGTGGAACCAATTTGATTTGATTGATGAGCGGGACAAATACGGTGCCAACGATGTGCGGCCCGGACTCACCGGCTGGGCGCAGATTAACGGGCGGGATGAGCTGCCCATTGATGTGAAAGCAAAGCTAGACGGTGAATATGTAGCGCGTATGAGCTTTCGCTTTGACGTCAAATGTTTTTTCGGCACTATCACCAGTGTGTTAAAAAAAGAGGGCGTGGCAGAAGGCGGCCCCGCTGCCACAGAGCCGAACCCGGAAGCGGCAGATGCAGACGAGGAGAGCGTGTAACATGAAAAAAATACTGATTACAGGGGCAAATAGCTATATTGGCATGTCCTTTGTCCGGTGGGCGGGTCAATATGCGGACAAGTATTCGGTGGAAACCATAGACATGATTGACGGCACATGGCGGGAGAAGAGCTTTGCTGGGTTTGATGCTATACTCCATGTGGCGGGGATTGCCCATGCAGACGCCAAGGCTGACATGCGCGAGCAGTATTATAAAGTAAACTGTGACCTAGCCGTGGAGACGGCACAAAAGGCCAAGGCCGATGGAGTCGGGCAGTTTGTGTTTATGAGCAGTATCATCTTATATGGCACAGAACATGGCGTAATCAAGGCGGACACAGTGCCCAAACCGAAAAACTTTTACGGGGACAGCAAGCTACAGGCGGATTTGAAACTGCATGAGTTACAAGAGGACAATTTCCGCATGGTCAGCATCCGGCCGCCCATGATTTATGGGAAAGACTCAAAAGGGAACTACCCCCGGCTGGCGAGTTTGGCCTTAAAAACGCCCCTGTTTCCCTGTGTGAAAAACCAAAGAAGTATGCTACACATTGATAATCTGTGTGAGTTTATACGTTTGATGGTGGAGCAGAATGAAAGCGGTATATTTTACCCGCAAAACAGGGAATATGTGAATACCTTCCGGTTGGTGTGTGAAATTGCAAAGGTGCACGGCAAGCGAGTGCGGGGGGTTCGGCTGTTAAACCCGGTAGTGGCTTTGCTGTCGAAACGGGTCAATGTGCTCAATAAGCTGTTTGGAGACCTAGTCTATGACAAGGGCATGTCAGATTACATGGATTTTGCCTATTGCGTCACAGATTTTGCGGAGAGCATCAGAAAGACAGAGGGCCAAACTTGAAGATATTAGTTGTTACCCAGTACTTTTATCCAGAGACGTTTCGGATCAATGATCTCTGTATAGAACTTGTGAACCGAGGGCATGAAGTGCATGTGCTGACCGGCTATCCCCAATATCCCCAGGGCCGCATTTATGAGGGGTATGGATTCAACATGCCCTACAAAACCCAGTGGAACGGGATTCACATTCACAGAGTGAAGATGCGCCCAAGGGGAAAGACGCCTTTGGGGTTGCTGTGGAACTGCTATAGTTTTGTGGCCCAGGGGAACAAGTGGGTTAAAAACTGTAAGGAACATTTCGACATTGTTTTCGTCTTTGAAGTGTCTCCTGTGACAGTGGGCTTGCCCGCCCTTACTTACAAAGAGAAGTTTCAGACACCTATGTTATTTAATCTGCAAGACCTATGGCCGGAGAATGTAATCCATGTGCTAGGAATCCGCAACAAATTTGTCATCCGGTTTATTGACCGGATTGTAGATAAAATCTATAGCGGTAGCGATAAAATCCTTTGTTCGTCGAACAGCTTTCGGAATGCCGTAACAGCTCGGGGTGTAGCACCGGAGAAGTGCATCTTTTGGCCCCAATTTTGTGAGTGGCCGGATGTAAACACCATGACAAAACCGGCGAGTTATGACGACGACAGCTTCCACATCGCATTTGCCGGGAACATTGGGGAAGCGCAAGGATTGGACTTGCTCATTGAAGCGGCGGGGATGCTAAAGGAAAAATCGGTTAAGTGGCATATTGTGGGCGATGGCCGGGCAAAACAGCGGCTATATGAAAAAGCGCAACAGGCCCAAGTGCTAGACAAGGTAGTGTTTGTCGGAAAGGTTTCTGAAGCAGAGGCGAACCAATACATCCATTATGCCGACTGTGCCTATTTGTCGTTTAGTGACAATGTGATTTTTGACATGACGATTCCGGCAAAAATGCAGACGTATCTCGCCTGCGGTACGCCGATTTTAGCGGCAGTCAGTGGGGAGAGTGCCGACATTGTAACAAAGGGGAACTGCGGTCTGGTGGTAGCACGGACGCCGGAGAGCGTCTGCGCCGGGGTAGAGGAATTGATGGAGTTAGACCCTGTTGCAATCAACGATATCCGCGCTAACTGTATCCAGACATTTGAGGATAGTTTTACCAAAGAGCGTGTGGTGGACGCCTTAGAGGGTGTTATGGAAAAAGTGACCCATACACCGAATAGTTGACAGAAAAAGAACATTTGTGATAGAATAAATGGAAGTGCATATTTCCGGAGAGAGAGTTAGAGATGACACAAAGAAGCACAAAAAGGAAAAAGACGAGCCATACAAGCCGGAAGATCGGGCTTGTGTTATGTGGGATTCAATTATTCGTGACAATTGGGTTTGCCACGGTGCTGCTGCAACTTAACATTCTACCAGCGGGCCAATTGGTGGGCATACTCAGCGCACTGACCGTATTGCTGGTGTTCTCATTTGTAACGCAGAGGATGACCAGAGGGAAAGCCCGTGCAGGGAAGATTGTCAGTGTGTTGATGTCGATATTGCTGGTATTTGGGGTATATTTTGGACATCAGGGCGACGGTGCCCTCCGGGCGATTGCCGGGGACGGACGGACGGTTACCATTGATAATGTGGTGGTGGCGGTATTGGTTGGCGACTCGGCAGAGTCGCTGCAAGATGCGGCGGGCTATGTTTTCGGTGTGCAATACGCCATGGGCGGAGATGCGGTCAGGACTGCTGTAGAAGAGTTGAATGCGGACTTGGGAACCGCCATCACAGAACGAGAGTATGCGAGTTTGCTAGAACAGGTAGATGGGTTGCGCTATGGCGAAGTGCAAGCGATTATTTACAATGAGGTATTTCGGAGCCTACTGGAAGAACACCGCCCGGGATTTTTAGAAGAAATCCGGGTAATTGAGTCCAGACAAATCGAAAGAGTGGAAGAGAGCACCGTTGCCGCTGAAGTTGATGTCAGCGATGATACCTTTGCTGTGTTCATTAGCGGCATGGATGTGTTTGGCAGCATTGAAACCAGCGGCCTGAGTGACGTGAATATGCTGATGGTGGTAAACCCGGACACCCACCAGATACTGCTCATCAATACACCTCGAGACTATTATCTCCCATTTCCGGGGGTTACAGGGGCCCAAAATGACAAGCTGACCCATGCCGGTATCTACGGCGTTCAGACATCTATGGCGGCACTGTCGGAACTCTATGGGGTTGACATTCCGTTTTATGTCCGTGTGAACTTCACGTCATTTATTGAAATTATTGACGCATTGGGCGGTGTCGATGTATATTCTGCCCATGGCTTTACCTCAAGTTTGGGTATGCCTGTATCACAAGGGATAAACCGATTCACCGGCCGCCAAGCGCTGGAGTTCTCTCGGGAGCGGTTTAATGTACCCGGCGGGGATATTGGCCGGGGGGCCAACCAGCAAGCGGTCATCTCCGCTATTTTAAGACGGGCCATGTCACCGGCCATCTTAACAGGGGCAAATGCGATTCTGAGCAGTGTGGAAACGGGCATGGACACCAATATGACATACGAGCAAATCCAAGCATTGATCCGAGACCAACTACGTCTGTCTTATTCGTGGAACATGAAAAGCGTGGGGGTAGACGGTGCGCACGGCCATTCAACGAACTGCTTCTCTATGCCGGGGACCTCCCTCTTTGTCATACGGCCGGATATGGAACAGGTGAACGTCGTCAGAGAACAAATCGCAGCCCTGCAACGGGGCGAAGTGTTTGTTGACGCAGAGGTATTGGAATAATAGACACATGCAGCTAGAAACCAGCCCAAAAGGAATGGAACATATATGAAACAAAGGCGCTCAATTTTGCGTAAGGCGTTGCTTGTCTTACAAGATATCATCTTTATTAATCTCAGCTCATTCCTTGCGATATGGGTTCGCTTTAACATGGAGATAGCCTACATTCCACCGGAATTTGCAAGTGCGGCCATCAGCATGATAGCCATCAACACCATTGGCACCATTGCTATTTTTGCCCTGTTCCGCATGTACACGACCCTATGGCGCTATGCCCACATGCGGGAAGTGTTTGTTATTGTTCAGGCGTGTGGAGCCTCGTTCTTGCTCAATATTTTGAGCTATGTTATGCTGAGTCAGCACATGTTTAGAAGCTACTTCCCTCTCTATGCGGTGTGCCTGTTTATGATGGTCTCTGTTGGGCGCTTCTCTTATCGCTTTACTAGGATGCTATTCTCCAAGAATGGACAGCAACAGGTCAATACCATGATTGTTGGTGCCGGAGAGGCCGGCAGTATGGTAATGTCCGAGATTGAGCGGAATCGTGATTTGCGTACAAAGGTGCGCTGTATCATAGACGACAACCCTCAAAAGCACGGGGCCTATATCCACGGTGTACGGGTGGTCGGCGGACGAGAGCAAATTCTTGGTAGCATAGAAAAATATAACATCACAGAGATTATTGTGGCCCTGCCTAGCATCAGCGAGAAAGAACGGCAGAAGATCGTTGGCATTTGTAAGCAAGCGACAGGCTGTGAGGTCAAAGTTGTGCCCGGCGTTTACCAACTGATGCGAGACGAAGTCAGCGTGAACAAGATTCGCAAAGTGAAGGTAGAAGAGCTGCTGGGGCGGGACGTGGTAGAGTTGACCACGGAAAAAGTCGGCCGGTATGTGTCAGGGAAAACTGTTCTTGTCACCGGCGGTGCCGGCAGCATCGGCAGTGAATTGTGCCGCCAGATTGCGGCAAACGGTGTGGGCCAGCTCATTATCTTCGATATTTATGAAAACAACGCCTACGAACTGCAGCAAGAGTTAAGAAACACCCACTCGAACTTAGACTTGGTGGTGTTGATTGGTTCGGTTCGGTGTGAGAAAAGACTAGAGAATGTGTTTGCAACCTATCGGCCCGACATCGTATACCATGCGGCCGCCCATAAGCATGTCCCGTTGATGGAGGATAGCCCCAACGAGGCCATTAAAAACAACGTCTTTGGTACATATAACACAGCTCTAGCGGCGGCCAACCACGGGGTAGAGCGGTTTATTCTGATTTCTACCGACAAGGCGGTGAACCCCACCAACATTATGGGCGCCAGCAAGCGTATCTGTGAGATGGTTATGCAGTTGTGCAACAACCGTTATCAGACAGAGTTCGTAGCAGTGCGGTTTGGCAACGTATTGGGCAGTAACGGCAGTGTGATTCCCGTGTTTACCAAGCAGATTGAGGCCGGGGGCCCGGTCACCGTGACCCACCCGGAGGTAACACGCTATTTCATGACCATACCGGAGGCGACCTCTCTTGTCTTGCAGGCCGGGGCGGACGCAAAGGGTGGCGAGATATTTGTGCTGGATATGGGACAAGCCGTGAAAATCAAAGAGTTAGCCGAGCGGCTAATCCGCCTATCCGGCTTTACGCCCGATGTGGATATTGAGATCAAATATTCCGGGCTTCGTCCCGGGGAAAAGCTCTATGAAGAGTTGTTGATGGATGAAGAAAAGCTGTTGCGCACAGAAAACAAGCTAATTTTCATAGAAAAGCCAACGGAATTCAACGAAAATGAATTTTTGGACGCACTGAAACAACTGTACCGCACAGCCTATAGCGAGAGTGACTCAATCAAACAACTGGTGCATAGCATTGTGCCCGCCTATCAACTAAAAGAGCGGGATATCAAAAAAGGCACACCCCGGCCGAAAAGTGTACGGCAGGCCGGGCTTGAGGGTTCGGATTTTCGAAGCGGTGCGCCTATCGGCCGCTTGCAAAAATTAGAATATATAACCGAAACCGTAGAAGCGATATAATGGAGGGTGCGCATGTTTGAATCCAAAACCTTACTCATAACCGGTGGCACAGGTTCCTTTGGGAATGCTGTGCTCAACCACTTTTTACTCACTGATATTGGAGAAATTCGGATTTTCTCCAGAGACGAAAAGAAACAGGACGACATGCGCCATTTCTATCAAGAGCGCTATCCGAAAGAAAGCGGAAAAATTAAGTTCTACATCGGCGATGTGCGGGACATCAACAGTGTGAAAAACGCCATGCACGGTGTAGACTACATCTTCCACGCAGCGGCATTGAAACAGGTGCCGTCTTGTGAATTTTTCCCTATGGAGGCGGTGAAAACCAACATCATCGGCACAGATAATGTGCTCAGTGCCGCCATCTCTTGCGGGGTCAAAAAGGTGATTTGTCTGTCCACTGACAAGGCCGCCTACCCGGTCAACGCCATGGGTGCCAGCAAAACCATGATGGAAAAGGTGGCTGTGGCCAAGTCTCGTACAGTATCTCAAGAAAAAACGATGATTTGCTGTACCCGATACGGCAACGTCATGGCCTCTCGCGGTAGCGTGATCCCCCTGTTCGTCGAACAGATTAAAAGCGGCAAACCCCTGACCTTAACCGAACCGTCTATGACCCGGTTTATTATGAGCTTGGAAGAGTCGGTAGAGCTGGTTCTGTTTGCGTTCAAACACGCCGAGGCTGGGGATATTATGGTGCAAAAAGCTCCGGCCTGTACTGTTGGGGTGCTGGCGCAAGCCATCAAAGAGTTGTTCCAAGTGGAGAGCGAGACCAAAGTCATCGGCATCCGCCACGGCGAAAAGATGTACGAGACCCTGCTCACGAACGAGGAGTGCGAGGGTGCTGTTGATATGGGCAATTTCTACCGCGTGCCCTGTGATGGGCGGGACTTAAATTATGACAAATACTTCGTAGAAGGCGGCCCCGGTCGAGAGACTTTGACCGAGTTTAATTCCGCCAATACGGAGTTGCTGGATGTCAGCCAAGTGAAAGAAAAGCTATTATCCCTCCAGTATATCCGAGATGAGCTGGCCATGTGGGAGGTTCGATAGATTGAAGATACTAGTAACCGGAGCCTATGGGTTTGTCGGGAAAAATTTGATTGCCGAATTACGAACCCAGCGGGATACAGAGATTTTAGAATATGATATAGACACAGAGTTGGCTCTGTTAGATAGCTACTGCCAAGAGGCGGACTTTGTGTTCCACTTGGCCGGTGTAAACCGCCCAGAGCATATGGATGAATTTATGGAGGGGAACTTCGGGTTTTCCTCTATGTTGCTGGATACGCTGAAGCGGCATAACAACACTTGTCCGGTGGTGCTCTCTTCCTCCATACAGGCGGCACTGGATAATCCATATGGCAAAAGCAAAAAAGCAGGGGAGGATTTATTTTTCCAATATAGCAAAGAGACAGGGGCCGCGGTGTTGGTATACCGATTGCCCAATGTGTTTGGGAAATGGTGCCGACCCAATTATAACAGTGCGGTGGCGACCTTTTGTTATAATATTGCACATGATTTGCCTATTCAGGTGAACGACCCAGCGGTTATAATGAATTTGGTCTACATTGACGATGTGGTGGGAGAACTTATCCATGCCCTAAACGGAAAACCCAATCAGGGTGCAGAGGGTTTTTGCCAAGTGCCGGTAGTCCACACGGTGGAGCTGGGTGAGATTGCCCGACTGCTCCGTACATTCAAAGAGAGCCGAGAGGCATGCAGCATCCCGGACATGTCTGATGCCTTCACGAAAAAACTATATGCGACATATTTGAGCTATCTGCCCACGGATGGGTTCTCCTATCCCTTGCAAATGAACGTAGACAACCGGGGTTCGTTTACCGAATTTATCCGTACAGAGGACAGGGGCCAAGTTTCTGTCAATGTCTCGAAACCGGGGATTGTCAAAGGCAACCACTGGCACCATACTAAAAATGAGAAATTCTTGGTGGTGTCCGGCAGGGGCGTGATTCGGTTCCGCCCGGTTGGCGGCACAGAGGTGCTAGAATATTTCGTAGATGGAAGCAGCCTAGAAGTGGTGGATATCCCCCCCGGCTATACCCATAATATCGAAAACTTGGGCGACACCGACATGGTGACAATTATGTGGGCCAATGAGTTATTTAACCCAGAAAAGCCGGACACATATTTTTTAGAGGTGTAGTATGAGCAAGCTAAAACTAATGACCATTGTGGGCACCCGGCCGGAGATTATCCGGCTTTCTGCCTGTATCAAGGTCTGTGATCAATATTTCGACCACATTCTGGTGCATACGGGACAGAATTGGGACTATACGTTGAACCAAGTGTTTTTTGAGAATCTGGAACTCCGAGCGCCGGATTATTACCTAGACAGCGTTGGCGACCATCTGGGTGAGACCATGGGGAATATTCTGGCCAAGTCCTATGAAGTGCTGGAAAAAGAGCGGCCGGATGCGCTTTTGGTGCTGGGCGATACAAACTCTGCCTTATCCGCCATTTCTGCCAAGCGCCTAAAAATTCCGATTTTCCACATGGAGGCAGGAAATCGCTGTTGGGATTGGAACGTGCCGGAGATGATTAACCGTAAGATTGTAGACCACATTGCGGACATCAACCTGCCCTATACAGAAAATTCCCGCAGATACTTGCTGGATGAGGGGATTGACGGGAAAACAATCTTCGTCACCGGATCGCCTATGACAGAGGTGTTGTCCACCTATCAGAAAGAAATCGCTGAAAGTGACGTGTTGGAGCGGTTGGAGTTAGAAAAAGGGAAGTATATCCTTGTCTCCGCCCATCGAGAAGAGAATATCGACCACGAAGAGAACTTCATGTCCCTAATGAACGCCTTAAATCACATGGCTGAACTCTATGAGGTGCCTATTATCTACTCCACCCACCCGAGGGCGCAAAAGTACATTGACGCCAGAGGGTTCCGGTTCCATCCGTTGGTACAGACGGTGAAGCCTTTCGGATTTTTCGACTATAATAAGCTACAAATGTCTGCCCTCTGTGTATTGTCCGACAGTGGGACGCTGTCGGAAGAGAGTGCGATCTTAGACTTCCCTGGCGTACTCATCCGCACTTCCACCGAACGCCCAGAGGCCTTAGACGGCGGTACCGTAGTCGTAGGCGGCATCAAAGACACAGATGTAGAACAGGCAGCGGCCCTCGCTATCACTATGAAGCAAGACGGTCACACAGGAACGCTACCCCATGATTATATGGACACGAACGTGTCAACAAAGGTTGTGAAAGTGATTCAGAGTTATACGCATATTGTGAATAAGAATGTGTGGATGAAGTAGGAAAATGTTGAGCGCGAGCGCTTAATGTTCAAACTAAGTGAAAAAGATAGTGATAATTGGGGGAAATTTTAATGACAAAGGAACGTATAGAAATGCGAGATGGTTTGATTAGTGTGATCGTGCCCGTATATAATGTGGAGGAATACTTAGCAGAGTGTCTTGACAGTATTCTTGATCAAACCTATCGTAATCTAGAAATTATTCTAGTGAATGATGGTTCAACAGATTCCAGCGGTGATATTTGTGAACATTATAGGAAAATGGATGACCGCATTCGGGTAATCTATCAGGAAAATAAAGGGGTAAGCAGCGCTCGAAACTTGGGGATTGATTCTGCAAATGGACAATGGATCGCTTTTGTGGATTCTGATGATGGGATCAAACCTGATATGTATGAAAAACTCTTGCATGCCGCAACCCAAAGCGGAAAAAAAGTTGTGTGCTGTGATTTTTCGCGCTTTGCCTCTGATATGGAAGCATTGCGCTCAAGTACAAGTACAAAAAAATTCCCTTCCTGGACAGTGTCGTCAGAGAAATATTTAAAAATGATACTCAAGGGCCGGACCCATAGTGGCGTCTATGCAAAAATATATTGCGCTGATCTGTTTTATGGTGAGGGTGCTCTCCGTTTCGATGAGAGCTGTTATTTTGGTGAGGATGGATTATTAACATTTTGCATTGCAGGGAGAATTGACGGTTTTACTGTTTTGTCTGAAGGGCTATATTTGTGGCGCACAAGAAGTGGCTCTCTCACAACGACAGCGCTCAATGAAAGAAAATTTTCAATTTATGATGCGGTTGAGCGCTTTAGAATACAAATGGAGCAAACGGCACCTCGTATTGCACATATGATGAGACTATTCTATATACATAATATTGTTAATTTTTTGTTATACTCCACGATTGGTGACTCAAGGCAGGAAAAGCAGAGATACCGCTCCAGACTACGCAAAAAAGCCAGAAGATACGCTGGCGCCTATTTGCTTTCAACCAAAACTGGATTTATCGCAAAAGCTAGATTTGTGTTAGCGTACCTATCTCCGGAATTAGCGGTAAGAACGAGAATAGTGATAAAAGGGCTTAGAGACTTTTAAATGGCTGAAAGGAGTTCATGAAAGTGATTTCAAAAAGAGGTGTCGTGTTATGAGGGCCATTTCATGGATAGAAAAAAAATTGCCTATCATTCGGGTTGGCGAAAGATTCCCTGCAATAAACTGCATATTTGGAGAGCCAATGTGGTTTTTAGTTTTGTATTTTTCATTTGCAGTATTGCGATGGTTAGCACCCTATGTTATACTGATTGCGAATAATCAATCTATCATGCAGGTGCCTTTTCTACTTCTGTTAATTTACGGGGTATCAATCATTTTATATGATATTTTTACCAAGCGAGTTATCTTAAGAGATAAAACATTCCCATTATTCTTTATGCTATTGCTCTTTATGCTAATGGCCAATCTGGTCAATATCAGGATGGGTGTGTTTGGTTTTTTCTTGAATATATATAGTCTCATCTTTGTGGCAATTGAGCTGTTTGTTATCTCGATACTTTTTTTTAGCAGGGAGGGAGAAAAACAAAAGAGAAACATAAAGATAGTAAACGCATGTATTGTATGGATTGCCACAACAGTGTCTATCCTCTCCTTCATAACTTTTGTATTTGACATTAATGGGTTTATATATATAAATGATTATCAGTTTGGGTATGGATTTATGCCATGGAATCGGTTACACGGTGTCACGATTAACTCCGGGTTTTTGTCCGAGTTGGCGTTTCTAGGTATGATGTTTGCGTTGATACAATTACGCTGTTTTCCTGTGAAACGCAAATGGCCCTATATCGTTTCATTAATCGTTTGTTTTTTCTGTGCGCTACTAGGCGGTGGCAGAAGCTCCAGTCTCTCCTTCTATGGATTTGTTGCAGTGTTTTCTTTTTTGTATTTCTTACTGAACCATACTGCCAGAAGCCCTATGAAATGGGCTGGCAGATCGATTTTGCGCAGAGTTGTATGTGGCGTCCTGGTGTGTGCGCTATTCACCCTTTCAACGATTGCTTTAGCTAGAGTAATGGTACCTGCTCTAGGCTATGTGCCTGCTGTGGTGAGCAGTGTTTCGGAAAGAGTGCAGAATATTGGTGCCACAGGCGACGAGGAGGAGCAGCCAACAGGTGCAGATCAAGAGGAAGAATCTCCTAATATAGTGCCGATAGATACTGTTCGTAATGTTGAACACTCTACAGACAGCGGGCGTGTCGCAATTTGGCGGAGTGGATTGCGAACAGCTGGAAGTTACCCTTTTTGGGGAGTTGGGTGGGCGGCTTCGGCTTATCACATTGTCCCAAACATCGAAGATGATGTTATTGTAGCACTATTTGCAGATGCAACCGTAATGAACTTGCATAATGATGTGTTGCAGATTTTGACGACTCATGGCGTATTTGTCCTCTTGGTGGTTGTGTTCATTGCAGGGTATTTTGCCCTCAGGGGGATAAAGAAATTGTCTGTTCTTGTAGTTGGGCGTCAGGACGCTCCGTTCTTTGTTGCGGCGATGAGTGGCCTTGCGTATTACCTTGCTCGGGGCTTAGTTGAGAGCACGTTTATTCAGTCCCCCGGTGGACGAGTTCACACATTTGCATTTGTTTACTTCTTAGGGATGTTTCTCATATCTATGAAAGATGGTTTCTCGGATCAAAAAGAAGCATAATTCTATAAAAGGGAGCTACTATATTGCCCAGCGAAAATCAACCCATTGTCAAGTCGGCACTCATCATTACAATTATCACTGCCATCAGCGGTATCTTGGGCTTTTTGCGTGAATCTGTCATCGCCGCCGTATTTGGAGTGGGGGCAGTAACAGATGCTTATGTTATTTCCATTCGGGTTGTGATGATATCGAGCTTATTGGTGTCTGTTTACTTATCTAAGACATTTATTTCCACCTATTTACGCACCCGGGAAGAGCAGGGGGACGATGCAGCCTTGGCGGTCGCTAATAATGCTCTCGGAGTGTCGTTGGTAGTCAATATCGGCCTCATGATATTGGTGCAAATTTTTGCACCGCAGATCCTCCAGCTGACCGGGTTTGATAGCGAGCAAGTGTCTGCTTCCCGAATTGCGATTAGAATTGCGGCTTTGCAACTGCCAATCCTTGCTTTTGTGCATTTCTTTTTCGGGTATCTATCGGCCCGGAAAAGTTTTTTTGGTCCTAATTTCATGGGGATACCCATGAATATTATTATGATCGCAGTATGTTTGATTGCAGGAACCCAAAGCGGAATTGTGGGGCTATCTATCGCCGGGTTATTAGGGATGGTTGCCCAGTGTTTGATTTTTTTGATCTGGCTACCGAAAGAGAAATACCGCTACAAACGCTCTGTGCGTTTCAACACCCCGGAAATACGCAGTGACGTAAAAATTTTAATGCCGGCTTTGGTAGGTAGTGCATTGCTGGAGCTAAACGCTTGGGTAGATATGATCATTGCCACATTTCTTGGGGAAGGTATTGCCGCTGCAATTAACTTTGCGACTCGGTTGCCCAATTTTGTGCAGGGATTACTTGTTCTGCCCATTGCAAGCATGGTCTATTCCTACATGAGTGAATATGCCGCCAAAAATGACACAGAGAAGATGCTCAATCTGCTGTGGAAAACCGTGCGTACCATTTTATTCCTTGTGGTTCCGATTATCGTGATTGCGATTCCATCCAGCTTTGACATAGTGCGCATTGTGTTTGAGCGGGGTGCCTTTACACCGGAAGCGACCTTGCTGACCGGTACTGCACTTATGTGGTATTTGCCCAGTTTGCTGGGGCTTACGATATATAATTTTCTGATCCGGTTTTTTTATAGCCTGCAGGACACAAAGACACCCATGTTTTGTAGTGCGGTGACCATCTCTATCACGATTGCATTAAGCCTTTGGCTCTCCCGGTTTATGGGAATCGGCGGGATTGCGTTGGCCACCTCTATCGGGAGTGGACTGTCTTCAGTATTGTTGCTAATCTTACTGCGGCGGAAGATGGGGCCTCTTGGTTTTTTTGAAACAGCAATGGATGTTTTGAAAATGGGAACTTCGGCGGCTCCCTGCGCCTTTGCGGTTCTTGGAATCCGCCACCTGATGATTGGGGAGGCCGCAATTTTGCGATTTGGGATCAGTACGCTAGTTGGAGGCATCGTGTATCTGCTTACAGCCTTTGTGCTAAAGGAAATGGTATTGCTAGAAGGAATCCAGTTACTTAAAGGGCGATTTGCAAAGAACAAAGCAGATTAAGTTTCTTTCATGTTAAGCAAGATGCAGCATACACCCCCCACAAGCAAAGTTGCTTGCGGGGGGTGTACTTGCCATGTTACGCTCTACTGGTTATAATAGGTAAAAGAAAGACCTGCTAAGTTCTGTCAAGTCCGAAATTAAAAGATCTTTGACAGAGAAAAGTAGGCATGACAAAACAAGCCGCTGCTTGGATTGATAAAAAACAGCGACCAACTTTAGAACAAG
>Ga0131853_10002149_pt1 | contig 35367 bp, 29 predicted proteins | sample TergutLab28metaG_FD_92764 | JGI IMG/M metagenome (GOLD analysis project Ga0131853, IMG submission 92764) | Labiotermes labralis P1 segment gut microbial communities from Petit-Saut dam, French Guiana - Lab288 P1 (version 2) (version 2) | ecosystem: Host-associated > Arthropoda: Insects >... | reverse complement strand
TACGTGGAGAAGATGAAAACCAAGACCCCCAGCTTATGGCAGAAAGTATGCAATTTAAGTGGCGGTAATCAGCAAAAGGTTGTACTCTCAAAATGGTTGGCGACTAACCCCAAAGTGTTAATTTTGGATGAACCCACACGAGGCATTGACATAGGCGCTAAGCGTGAAATCTATATGCTTATTGAACAATTGGTATCTCAAGGACTTGGCATTATTATGATTTCATCCGAGCTGCCTGAAGTGCTTAGTATGAGTGATCGCATATTGGTAATGCACAATGGTGCTGTATGCGGAGAATTAAGCAGAGAAGAAGCTTCGGAGGAATCTATTATGAGCCTGATTCTTGCCAATGGCTAGCTTGCTATCGGGAATGTCCAAAATAGGCAGCGGAGCCATCATACATTTTATCCTTTAGCAAAGTGAGGGGAATGAGCAAAAATGGAAAAGCGATCAATAAAAACGTCCAAGCAAAAATTCCATACAATAAAAAGGATTACTAAATCACCGACCTTCGGGGTGTTTTTAATCTTGCTGATCCTTATTGTGATTATGACTATTGTCGCAGGGGACATCTTTTTGACGAGAACCAACCTGCTGTCTGTTTTTCGTCAGATTTCTTTTACCGCAATTGTTGCAATAGGCATCTCTTTGGTAATTATAACTGGCGGGATAGACCTTTCCGTTGGTGCGGTTTACGGCTTTGCCGGTGTATGTGCAGCTATTGCCATGACACAATGGCAATGGGGCGTTATTCCCGGCGTCATGTTTGGGCTACTGATCGCGGCGGTATGCGGCTCAATTAACGGTGTGCTCGTTACAAAAATGGATTTTCCGCCTTTTATCGCTACGCTTGGGATGATGGGCGCTGCAAGAGGGGTTTCATTGGGTATCACAGAGGCTGTACCCATTTTCGGTATGCCTGCTTCTTACGTTGCAATGGGGCAAGGATTCACATGGGGGATACCCAACCCAATACTTATCATGTTGGGAATCGGAATAATCTTTACCTTCTTTCTTAGAAAGCTGGTAATCGGCAGGCAAATTTACGCAATCGGCGGCAATGAAGAGGCGGCACGGGTATCCGGTATTGATACAAACAAGGTTAAGATGACGGCATATATTCTTTGCGCGGTTATAGCTGGATTTGCAGGGATACTGACGGCGGCTAGGTTAGGAACAGCACAGCCAGCGGCAGGGAGAGGATTGGAGCTAGACGCAATAGCTGCGGCTATCATTGGAGGGGCCAGCCTTAAAGGTGGCGTTGGAAATATTGCTGGGCCAATCATGGGTGCTGCTATCATGGGTATACTCAACAACGCAATCACCTTGCTTGCCATATCACCCAACTGGCGGGAAGCGATCATTGGCGTTGTAATTATCCTTGCAATCATGATGGATAGATTTAGGGCATCGAAACAATCGAAATAAATAATATCAAGGCACAAAAAGCACCCAGCAAGCCAATCAAGTGTTCTTATCGGTCATTTGCCGATTTGACAGTAGATGAAAGCTTACCTAAAAAGGAGGAACTGTAATGAAAAAATACTTACTGATTTTGTTGGTGTTAGTGCTCGTACTTTCAATGGCAGCTTGTGCATCGCCACAACCCGCCGTGCAGCCGCCAGCGCAGCCAGCCGGTGATGCCCCTGCGGCAGCTGGTGACGCGCCCCCAGCAGCGGCCGATGACAGAGAGTTTACAGTCGTTTTTATGCCCAAGTCGCTGGACAATGTTGTCTACAATGGCTTGAGGGACTCAGTGTTGGAAAGAGGCCCCCAAATTGGCATCAATGTTGAATGGACAGGGCCTGTGACCTCAAATTCAGTTGAGCAGGTCAACATGATTGAAACCTTGATTGAGCGCGGCGTTGACGCTATTGCTGTTGCGGTGGATGATGCATCTATGGTTGAAGACGTCTTTAGACGCGCGCGTGAAGCAGGCATTATTGTCGCTACCTTTGACAGCGACGCTGAGAATAGCGCACGACAGTTCTATGTTGGCACCGACAATGTGGAACTGGGGCGGATCGCTGGCCAGCAAATGCTCAGATTTCTTTCCGAAGGTGACGAGGTCGCGATTATGATCGCCACACCGGGCATGGTTAACATACAAGAACGTGTAGACGGTTTTGTAGAAGTAACAGAGCCTGCTGGCATTACTGTGAGAGCGATTATAGACTGTGACACAAACACAGCTATTGCGGTAGACAGAGCAAACCAATTCGTAGCTGCTAATCCTGATCTTGATGGATTCTTCTTCACCCACGGCCTAACCCACTACGCCAGCCCCGCAGCTTTGGCCGAGTACATGCAGTGGCGGAGTGCCGGTGGCGTTTCAGTCGCGATAGACGCGGTTTATCCGATGTTCGCATTCTTCCACGGAGATGAAGCAGACTTTGTCTTGATCGACCAAGCATGGGATGAAATGGGTGTCAGAACGCTTGATATCATCGCGCAAATGCTCAGAGGTGAAGACCCCGGCCTACCTTCGGACAACATCGTGCACACAGGCACATTCGTCATTGATCGTAGTAATTGGCGAGACATTTACGCCACGCTTGATCCTTGGTAAAGATTAGAGCTGTATTTTAAGTTCACGCAAAACAACTTGCGGCAAAGCAAATCGTTTAAGGCCAATGGTATACTTCTACCATTGGCCTTAGCTACCGCAATGCAAAATTGTAGATACGGAGGGAGTATTGTTATGAAGCCTGAATTTAACAGCGTCCGCCGTTTGGCCGCAGATATACGAATCCATACCATACGCGCTATGGAAAAGTTCGGAGCGGGCCATATTGGTGGAAGCGTGTCAATCGCTGATATCCTAGCCGTTCTGTATGGACGGGTGCTGCGGTATAAAGCAGAAGATCCAAGCTGGGAAGATCGCGACTTTCTTGTTCTGTCAAAGGGTCATTGTGGCCCTGCCCTGTATGCGGCGCTTGCGCTGTCAGGCTTCTTCCCGATGGATTGGCTGGATACGCTAAATCAAGGCGGAACCCGCTTGCCAAGCCACTGTGACCGCAACCAAACGCCGGGCATTGACGCAACAACAGGGTCACTGGGACAGGGTATTTCAATCGCGTGTGGTTTGGCGCAAGGTGTTGCACTGAAAAACAAAAGTAATCTTACATATGCGATTGTCGGCGATGGCGAGTTGCAAGAAGGCCAAGTATGGGAGGCAGTCCAATTTTCGGTTAACCGCAAACTTGACCGGCTAGTCATACTGGTTGATGATAACGGTAAGCAACTTGACGGCCCAACCATCAGCAAGGAAATCGACCTTGCCGGTAAGTTCAAGAGTTTTGGCTGCGAAGTACATAAAGTAAATGGTCAGGATGTGGAAGTGATAGCTACCTTGCTGGAGAAAATTCGCGACAGCAAAGGAAACAGCAAACCGATTGTGGTTATTCTTCAAACGATCAAGGGTTGCGGCTGCATATTTGCGGAGGAAAAAGAACTTAACCATCATATGCCTGTCAGCGCCGAGGACGCAAACCGTGCCGTTGACGAAATTGAGCGCAGGTTGGCTGCGGGACTTTTACCGGGAGGTGGAGCGGCATGAGCGGACTTTCAAAAATTCTTGACAAGCGAGTATTAGACGATGTTGCCATGCGGGATGCATATTGCGACAAACTGATGGAACTGGCAGAAAAAGACGAGCGTATATTGGCGATTGAAGTTGATGTAGCAAACTCAATGGGCACCAACAGGTTTGCGGCGAGGTTCGCTGATCGCTCGATTGCCTGCGGCATACAGGAAGCAAACGCGCTGAGTATGGCATCGGGACTTTCAATCATGGGCTATGTTCCATTCTTTCACGCTTTTGGTATATTTGCCACCCGGCGTGTGTTTGACCAAGCTTTCCTTTCCTGTGGATACGCTAAAGCGCCGGTCAAGATCATTGGCGGCGATGCGGGCGTGACGGCTTCCGCGAATGGCGGTACGCATATGCCTCTTGAGGATATGGCTCTCATGCGCTCGATTCCAGATGCCATTGTGATAGAACCTACCGATACTGTAGCCACTCGTGCGCTACTGCCGCAAATCGTGCAGGCAGATGTTGTAGTTTATATGCGTAGCTGCCGTAAGCAGGTTATGCGTGTTTACGATTACTCGGCGCAATTCAAAATCGGGAAGGCAAACATCTTACGTGAAGGCAAAGATGCTTCCATCTTCGCGTGCGGAATCATGGTGCATGAAGCGCTCACCGCTGCGGAAATACTGGAAAAAGAGGGCATGTCGGTGCGCGTGGTTGACTTTTTCACCGTCAAGCCGCTTGATGTTGACATGGTACATGATAGCGCCCTCAAAACCGGCGCGATTGTTACGGCGGAAAACCACAGTGTCACAGGCGCACTAGGCAGCGCGGTGGCGGAGTATCTTTCAGAACATATTCCAACTCCGCTTGAACGGGTCGGCGTGAGGGACAGTTATGGTGAAGTGGGTGATGTTCCGTATTTAATGAAGCGGTTCAATCTGACAGCAGAAGACATCGTGAAAACAGTACGCAGAGCGTTTGTTAGGAAGTAACGAATACGCATATTCTAATATAACGCGCAATTTTCAATTTGAGGGGTTCCCATTGCTTTGTACTAAGAGATGGGTGACGTAACATAATTATCAGAGAAGAATGGCTTTTGTGTCCGGTTTGCAACCACAAAACCCGGATTAAATTGCGGCAAGATACAACACTAATGAATTTCCCTCTGTACTGCCCCAAATGCAAACTGGAAACCTTGATTAATGTCCATCAATTTAATATATCCGTTATCAAAGAGCCGGACGCTAAGACGCAGAGCCGATAATTCGTGGGAACTTCCACAATTATCGGCTCGTGATTGTTTTTAGGCATGTTAGTAATATACCGGGTTCTATTTTTTGCTGCTATTATTTCGCAACTCACGCCAGATCGCGCGTGATGCTGCAATCGACAAATCTTGTCCACTTTCTTCAGCATCCAGAAATTCACGAATAAACTGCTCCTGCTCCGGCGTTGCAGAAGTTGCGTCAGGCCGAAAAATGAGGTCGGCGGGGATACTGAGAACGTGGATAATTTTGAATATTGTTTCAAATGTCGGATTCCGCTGCCCATTTTCTATTGCAATTATAGTGCGCAATGATGACTCTACCCTATCAGCAAGAGCCGTCTGTGTCAAACCTTTTGATATGCGAGCCGTTTGAATGACTTTGCCCACACGTTTCATATCATAATGCACTCTATATCACCCTCTTCAAGTGTAACGGATGAACAGGATTTACATAATGAGGCTTTGCGTCATATCAGTATGCAATATAATTCATCAACGTATTGCATATGCCGAGAAAGAGAGGTTAATATGCTGTTCTTGACAACTAAGGTGAATATCTAACCTACGAACTATTAACGCTAGAAAGCGGTTTAGCATGGCTTAAACTTAAAAAATACGGCCATATCAAAAGAAACATCCGCGTTTTTTGTAGTGCAATATATTTCACTCAAATATGCAATTCAAGCGCCTTGAGGGGTTGTGCCCCAATAGGCGCTTTTTGTTTATCTGTTATACCACGCGCCAGAAGCCCACCTCCGTTTTCGTTTTTCGCCCCCGAAAAAACGAAAACGGAGGAAAAGTAAATGTTCGATAACTCTACTATCTATACCCTACGAACGGAGAACATCGAGGGCATCACGCACTACTATGTTTCCTTTTTAGATGGACAAGCTGTTCACCGCGAAACGGAAGTGTCCCATGCTGTCTATTTGGAGTTTCAGAACTTCGTCAAGATTGAGTGTAGCCTGCGCCATTGGAACGAGCGGTATAGAGAATACTCGGAATTGACGGACGAAACACTTCATAAAAGGGCGCTTTATCCACAAAAGAGCGTGGATGAAACAGCTTTTGGCAGTCTGCAAAGTGAGCAACTACGCTTGGCAATAGAGAGTTTGCCGGAAATTCAGCGGCGGCGGTTCATTCTGTACCATGAGTATGATCTTACTTACGAGCAAATCGCAAAGATTGATGGTTGTACGATAACTCCCGTTAAACTTGCGATTGATCGCGCGAAAGCAGATATCCGGGAAAAGATGAAATATTTCAAAAGTAAGTAGCAAATTTGGCTCCTAAGTGGGGAAACAGGTGAGAGGGTAATTTTTTACCCCTCGCCTGTTCTCCGTTTTTACGGTGAATGGGCGGCACAACTAAATACCCATTCATCAAGCACATTCCCATTGCCGCTGCGAAAAGCGGCAGCCACTTTAAGGCCGCGCCATGACGTTGTTGTGAGAACACAGGAAACAGAGACACTTTTACTTTGCCTGTTGTCCATTATCTCACACTACCGAGCGAGAAACCTCCGGCATATTGCGCAAGCAACAAGGTTCCGGGGCGCCCGTTCCAAATCTTTGATTTGGGTAACGGGTCGGGTTCTTATAATTACCGGGTTGCCCCCGGTAGGGCGATAACAGGCAATGGGGATAATGATACTCCCGCTCAGCCACAGCCCGAAACTTTTTTCGGATCACGCAATGGGGGCGGCTCGGAGAGAACCTCGGAGGGGTGAAATTCCCGTGGAGCGGTCAGCAAGCCGCCGTTTGATGATTTCCCATCCGTCTTGGGGTGTCGAGGACAAAAAAAGACGGTTCATATATAAGAACCCCACCTGTTACCAAAATCAGAGATTTTGAACAGGTACCGGGAACCTTGAGCCTAAAGGCTTATGCCAATGCGCAAGCGCGTTATTTTTTGGTGGCAATTATGCTAATGCCATCTCATAACGATAGTCGTGTTTGCGTTTTGGCGTACTTAGTGGAGGTACATTATAATGGAGAGGAAAATTAGACGGGGCGACATTTACTATGCCGACTTGACGATTGGCGTCGGCTCGGAGCAACTTGGTTGCCGCCCTGTGCTTATCATACAAAACAACGCAGGTAACAAACACAGCAAGACAGTTGTTGTCGCCGTTATCACCAGCAAGACGACGAGTAAGGCTAAAATCCCGACGCATTGCCATATCAAGAAGCAGCAGGGACTTGACCGGGATTCTCTTGTCCTGCTGGAGCAAGTTCGAACGATTGATAAATCTCGATTGAAAGAGTATATCGGAACGCTGGACGGCGAGAGCATGAGAAATGTTGATAAGGCGCTGGCTGTCAGCTTTGGACTTCGATAGGGAAGGGGAGTATATAATGTATAAGATAGCTGACAAACCATATATTGACCCTTATAATATAGTAGAGCGAAATATCAACGGCTGCAATGTGCGGCTGTTTTTTTCTTTGGAACGCAATGAGAAAGCCGAGAGGTCGGCGCTGGATAAACTTATGCTGGTTTTTGATAGGAAAATGCAGGAGACGGCAAGTGTGCCAATGTGAAAATCGCACCTTAGACAATCCCTCCGAAGCCTAGTAGAATTTAGTTACAGCCGCTCATCATGCGGCTGTAACTAAAGGAAAGGGGACTATTATAAATGAAAAGGGTTCATTGTTTATACCGTGTATCCAGTAAGCGCCAAGTGGATAAAACAGAAGATGACATACCAATGCAGCGTACCGCCTGCCATGAATTTGCGGATCGGAACCGCTGGAGGATAACAAACGAGTTTTACGAGAAAGGCATATCAGGCTTCAAAGTATCTGCAAGCAAGCGCGATTCCATCCAAGACTTGAAAGCGGCGGCAGAAAAGCGGGAGTTTGATATTCTTCTGGTCTACATGTTTGACCGCATAGGCCGTATAGATGATGAGACTCCTTTTGTAGTGGAGTGGTTTGTGCAGCATGATATAGAGGTGTGGAGTGTTAAAGAGGGTGAGCAGCGTTTTGACAGTCATGTGGATAAACTCACAAACTACATCCGCTTCTGGCAAGCGAATGGCGAGAGCCGCAAAACCTCCATGCGCGTCAAGGACTGCCTGAACCAATTAACCGAGCAGGGCGTATACACAGGCGGCGTTACGCCGTTTGGTTATAAGACCATTCCGAGCGGACGGCTCAACAAGCGTGGCAAAGAATTGGTTGACCTTGTGGTAGACCCCAGCGAATCGCCAATCGTCCGCTTGATATTTGAAAAATCTGTCCGCGAGGGCTACGGCTCACATCGTCTTGCGTCCATGCTCAACAGCATGGGCATCAAAACGCATAACGGCAGCGAGTTTCAATGTAACACTGTCAATCGCATTTTGAAGAACCGCACATACTGTGGCTACTATATATCCGGCAATGTTGTTTCTCCACATATGCCACATATACAAATCATTGACGAGGAAACATTCGACCAAGCACAGAAAATCATTGGGCAGCGCACAGTAAAAAACGAACAGAAAACACAAATTGCCCGGAACACCAAAGGCAAGACGCTGTTATCCGGCAATATCTACTGCACCCACTGCGGTTCCCATCTGATTGCTACAAGCTATGTAGACCGCAAAATCCGCGCTGATGGCAGCAAGTACGAAGCACGAAAGCAACGGTATATTTGTTGCAACAAAGCGCGAAAACGTGGTGAGTGCGAAGGGCAGTCGGCCTATCTGTCCGACCGTATCGACGGCGCGGTTGATATAGTCATCCGCGAATACTTAACACGGATAAAGACCACGGCAAAGACAATCGCGTTGGAGAAGCGTTATCAGACCGAGATTGCCGAAATGAAGTCTCAGCAGCGGGAAACCGAGCAGGAGCAACGGAGACTGAAAGACCGGCTGGTGCAGTTATCTGATGAGATCGCCAAGTCTCTGACAGGGGAGAGTGCATTTACACCGGATATGCTGTCAACGGCGATTGATAATACCAAAATCGCGTTGCAGGACACCGAGGATAAGCTGACGCAGCTTAATTATGGGCTGAACAACAGTCAAGGCGCTATGAAGAAGCTAGACTTTTACTATGACCAATTCCGCTGTTGGGCAGAGGAATTTGAGGATGCAGGCTTGGAAGAACGTAAAATGATTATCGGCCAGCTTGTGCGGGAGATTAATGTGTCGAGAGGGTATGGGCTGGATGTGGTGCTGGATTTGAACTACGAGCAGTTTTTAGCGGCGTGAGCAAGAGTGTGTTTACTGTAACCAACCGCACAGCAGACCCAGCACCCAAGCCCTTGATGGTTTTCATCGAGGGCTTTTTGCTATTCTAACAACAGACAGGCTACCGACAACTATTTCTCAACAGGAGGCTCGACATGAGAGCAGCATTTGAATTTGCAGCACCAGAAGTGTGCAGAACGTGTGAGCTATTCCTTTGGCTGGACTATGGTAATGGCAACGAGTTTGATGAGCGACCGTATTGTGTAGGCATGAAAAGTGAAATTGACAAAAATACTTGTGTCTACAAGTCACGCGCTTCGTTGTGTCCGCTGATAATTAGCAAGTAGTAGCATAATAAACTGGACTTCCTTTCGCGTAGTATGCGTTTTGATTGCGTATAATTGGGGAATCTTATATAATGTATAGATTAGGCAACTGTGACGCTTAGTTTCAAAAAAGTTTCAGTAGAAGTTTTCGCGGATTTATGCTATACTTTAATCAAGAACAAACTGGTTAGGAGGGTAACGCAATGGAGTATCTTCGCCAAATAATAGACAGTGATAAACTGCATAATGTTTTTGACTTACCATTAACGCTACGCAATAAGAGCGTTGAGGTGATAATTCTGCCCGTTGGTGGCGAAACAGAGCAGCCTTTAGTGCGCAAGCGCCAGCTTGGGTTTGTTAAGTGCATACCGACCCTACCTGACAGCTTTTTTGAGCCATTGCCGGAAGAAGAATTGAGGTTGTGGGAATGATCGGGTATTTGTTTGATACGCACACCTTTCTTTGGGCTGTGCATGAGGACGCAGGACGCAAGTTGAGTGACAAGGTAAGTATGGCGATAGAAAATGACAAAATACCGCTATACGTTTCGGCTGTGAGCGCGTATGAAATTACGAACAAGCATCGACTGGGCAAGCTGCCGGAATACGATTATGTGGTTGAGAATTATCATAACATCCTTCGTGATCTTGGTGCGGATGAATTGCCCATAAACACAAACCATGCACATCTTGCCGGGACAATGGGCTGGACGCATCGTGATCCATTCGACAGGTTGTTGGCGGCGCAAGCACTTACCGATAACCTCACGCTGATAACTAATGATCCGGCGTTCAACTCACTTGAGCGGATACAACTTATGTGGTAAAATACGCCGTCGCACAGGACAGCTTTCTAAAGTCAATTTGCCTATTGATTTTTTGAGAAAACCATGTATAATATAGAAGTCAAGTAACTCACGTTTTCAATGTTGGACATGCACCAACACTCGCGGTAGCCTATCCTGACGAATGCCAGAGCATGCGGCTGTTAACCGCAGGGTCGTTGGTTCGAGTCCAACTTGAGGAGCCAAACCATGAACGTAGTCGAACCCTCGCAGACGAGATTATTCTTGTCGGCGAGGGTTTCGGCTTTGTTGTCTGGACGTGAGGGTGACGGATTTTTACACACTTTTGAAAGTGTGTAACCCACTATGATACTTTCGCAAGCGCAAAGTATCCGTGGGCGCTGCCGCGGGTGATGGGCTAGGACAGGCCGCCTGTGGTGACGGTAGGCCTACCCCCGAAGCTATCGTCACCGTCACCCGTCACCATTTAGCCGTTTATGGCAGTTGTAAAAGCTGATAGCTGTACGGTTTACAACCACAGTTTTCTTGTATTTTCGAGGTGGTAGGGGTTTTATACTCTTACCACCACTTCTGGAGATAAGTCCGTGGCGCGCCCCTCACCCATTGCAAATTTCTACAATTTCTGTTAAGCTTAGAACATGAGAGATACATATTGCTGTCGGATAAGCTGAGTAAATTTTAGCGGAGGTTGCGCAAATGAAAAGGGTATTGAGTATAGTCCTCGCTTTAGTTATCGCTTTTGGCACCACCGCGTATGCGTCAGCAAACGCGCTACAGGCGCGTGTTTCGGGCGCGATTACAACAGTTTCGGCGGGAAGCGCCTCCGGTGCCGCTTCCGCGTCAATCAGTCCTCAAGGCCATACATTCCCCTCAGCGCAAGTGGGGTATGGGGTGCAGGCGGTGCAGATGTTTACCGTTACAAATACCGGGGCTGTGAGGTTGTATGCTGCTGGGTGGGGGCGCAACTATTTTGAAATAATAGAACTTGATGACTTTTTTGGCAATAGATATATCGAACCTGGCGAATCATTCAGATTCAACGTTCGTCCTCGTTTAGGCTTGAATACTGGTGGGTATGAATGTGAAGTCCAATTCTATTTCACGCCTGCAGCAAGCTATGAAGATTTGAGGCATATTCTCGACACTGTACCCAATATCCATGATTATGTTGCCGAATTTCTCAGTATCACTCGAACAGAAGTTGATGCATGGGGCGACAATGAGTGGGATGATTTTTGGAATGGGCGCGGAGCTGAATGGGATGGATCGCTGAGATATTTGGCCGATTATGAAGATTGGATGCTAAATCATAGGGTCATTGTTTCTGCAGAAGTCGCATTCACCGTTACAAGTAGTGAAGATACATTGGTTACACCTGCACCGCTAATGCGCACTCCGCAGCCAAGCGAGGCGACAACAATTTCGGCGGGAGGAACCCATACCGCAGGGCTTAGAGCGGACGGCACAGTGGTTGCTACAAGGGTATATTATGTGTCTGAACCAAGTCTAATCCATAGTGGAGATCTTGGACAGAGCGATGTTTCAGATTGGCGCGGTATTGTAGCTGTGGCGGCTGGTGGATTCCACACTGTAGGGCTTAGGGCGGATGGCACAGTGGTGGCCACGAGGGCAACCGATGCCTTGCACGATTTAGGCCAAAGCGATGTAAACGATTGGCGCGATGTTGTAGCGATTTCGGCGGGTTTTGATCACACTTTGGGACTAAAATCGGACGGAACAGTGTTGCTTGCAGGTGACGATGGTAATGGCATGCGGCTTGACATTTTAGGGTGGCGTGATATCGTAGCTATTTCAGCCGGTGGACATTTCACCGTTGGACTTAGGTCAGACGGAAGTGTAGTTGCAGTGGGTGCCCATACTCACCCTACTCCCCCTAGTGAAGTCTTTGACTGGTCTGACATCATCGCAGTGTCTGCCGGCAATCTTGATGTAGTGGGGTTAAGGTCGGATGGCACAGCGGTGGGTGCGGGATCAAATGCTAATAGTGAGCTAAATGTATCCGGTTGGCGCGATATAGTGATGGTTTCGATTTCGGCGGCAGGCAGCCACACAGTGGGGCTTAGGTCAGACGGCACAGTTGTAGCTGTAGGTTGGAATGCTAATGGTCAACTAGATGTTACTGGCTGGTATGACATTGTGGCGGTGTCGGCAGGCGGGATGCACACTGTGGGTCTCCGAGCAGACGGCACAGTGGTAACTGCCGGTGATATTTCTAATGGTCAAGGTGAAGTTTCAAGTTGGCGCGACATCAGAGTAACTACCCCAGAGGGTACAAATCTGAATCCGCGTACTGGCAGATAGTTGACAGCGGGGTGCAGGGGTGTCCCCTGTCACACGGATTTTGCAGCGCAAAGTCTAGTGTGTTATGCTTACCTGTTAGTTGTTGCAAGAACGCGAGAATGTGTATATACACTTGGGAAATCGGCTCTCTGCTATGTCTTGACAAAACCCAAAATAATGCTAGAATTGCTACAAGTAATGCCACAGTGGCGGGGGGTGATGGCGCTTGAATGTCGTGCTGTACGCAAGGTTCAGCAGCGAGAATCAGACGGAAAATTCGATTGATGGACAGTTGCGCGAGTGCGAAATCTACTGCGAACGCAACGGAATGACCGTAGTCAAAACCTACATTGACCGTGCGCTGTCTGCCAAATCTGACCGCCGCCCCGACTTCCAAAACCTCATTCGAGATAGCGAAAAGCGGCTGTTCGAGGCCGTGGTTGTCTGGAAGTTGGATCGCTTTTCCCGTAACCGCTATGACAGCGCATATTACAAGCGGATTCTGCGCAGGAACGGTGTAAAAGTTCTCTCGGCAACCGAGCCGATTTCAGATGATGCGACCGGTATCTTGCTCGAATCCATGCTCGAAGGTTACGCTGAATTCTTCAGTGCAGAGCTAAGTGAGAAAGTCAAACGCGGCATGACCGAAAACGCGCTGAAGTGTAAATACAATGGCGGCGGCTTAGCGATTGGATATCACATAGATAGCGATAAGCACTTCCAAATCGACGAAGCTACCGCGCCGATTATTCGAGAAGCATTCCGACGATATGCCGATGGCGGCACAGTTGTTGAAGTCACGAATTGGCTAGTTGCGAGAGGGCTAAAAGGTGCACGTGGAAAGCCGTTTAGCAAAAACAACGTGACCAACATGCTGAAAAATCGAATCTATATTGGCGAATACCGACACGGCGAACACATAATCCCCGGCGGCGTTCCCACGATAATTGACGAAGCACTTTTCAACCGAGTGCAGGAGCGGTTTGCGAAAAACAAACGGATGCCAACGCACTTCAAAGCCGAGGACGAGTATGTACTCACAGGCAAACTTTTTTGCGGAAAGTGCGGCAGTATGCTCATTGGCGAAAGCGGAAAGAGCCGAGCGGGTAACATCCATCGCTACTACAAATGCTCAACTGCAAAGCGGCGGCAAGGGTGTTCACTCAAGGCAGTTAAGAAGCAATGGATTGAAGATTTCGTGATTGCCGAAGCGATGAAAACGCTCGAAAGCGACAAGGTACTGGGCAAAATCGCTGATGCCGTTTTGGAGCAACAAAGCAAAGAAAACTCCGTTGTCCCACTGCTGAAAAGGCAGCTTGTAGAAACGGAAAAGCAGATTGACAACATGGTTTCGGCTATCGCGCAGGGTGTTGTTACACCGTCCACTAAGCAAAAATTGAACAACTTGGAACGCGAAAAAGAGGACTTGGGGATTAAACTACTGCAAGAGAAAATGTCGCATGGACTGCTCACGCGAGAGCATATCATGTTCTTCCTACACAAGTTCCGCGATGCCGACATCACACAGCGCGAAGTGCGAGTACGGCTGATAGATTGCTTTGTTAATGCGGTTTATGTGTACGATGGCGGCAAGGTTGTTGTTACGCTCAACTACAAGGATGGCGCGAAGCCTGTCAGCGCGGACGAAATCGAAACAGCTTTTGGTTCGACTATGCACATGGTTGGGGAGCCAGCTGCGCCTTAGACGAACTTTTTGTTCTGTATCTAGGGCGCATCTTATTTTGTTCTCGCTTGCATGGCAGTAGATTTCTAGGTAGGCACCCTCAGCGCTGCCGCCGTCAAACACACGTATTTTACCCACGAATGTGTCGATTAGGGTTATGCGGTAAGCGATGTCATTCGCGTCGCCGCCTTTGAATTTGTCGAAGAAGAATTTGACTTCCTTCACGGCTTTGCCTATTTCGATTGCTTTGACGAGGTTCGCTGTGGCTTCTGCGTTTTCCTTGAGCAGGCGATTAAAGCGGGCGACTGTATCTGTATGCCCTTTGGTTGCGGAGAGGTCGGCAATCTTCCGTGCGATGGTGTCGATGTAGTCGCTTGTGAGTGCGGCGAGGACTTCGTTTACTACTTTATCTTCAAATACGCCTTTTGTTCCGACTTTTTATTGCAACCGGTTTTGCGTTTTTCGGCCCTGATCGGCTATGGTACATCTGTGCTTGCCTGTCATGCTATTAGGTACCATTCTAATGTAACAGCTTTGTCAAAGCATAAAAAACAAGGGTTGATTTTGCCAAAAAATTTATGTAAAATTAAAAAAATCCAAAAGAAGGGAAGAGAGCAAGTGACACGACAACAAATACTAGGGATAGCTATAAAATATCTGGAAGAAAGCCCTGATAATAAAATAAACGCTGAATCTACCCTGTGCGCGGAGCTTGCAGGCACAAGAATCTACGACCAGCCAATAATAGGAGTTGCCAGCGCAAAAGACGACTACCTGTTAGGTCTGTACACCTCTCCAAGTGCAGGACTGCCTCAGCCACCGCCTACGTTCTGGCTAAAGGACGCTAAGAGTGTGATATCTCTGTTTTTCCCATTTACTAAGAAGGTGCGAGATAGTAACCGTCAGGCTGAGTGGAACAAACCTTCAAAAGAGATGCTCCATGCGCGCAACGAGGGGCAAGCATTCATATTCCAACTCTGCGAGCATTTAAAGAAGATGTTAGAAAAAATGGGGTATACAGCCGTTATACCACAAAGAGATCCACGCTATTGGATGACCTTTGATAAACCCGTAGAGGGTCAAACGTTTACAAGTAACTGGTCGGAGCGGCATGTAGCTTTTGCCTGTGGCGTGGGCACATTCTCGCTGCACGATGGCATTATCACTAAGGTGGGGTCTGCGGGTAGACTTGCAAGCTTGGTGACCGACCTAGAGCTGCCCGTAACTACACGTCCATACAGCGAGCTGTACGAATATTGCACGGAGTGCGGCCTTTGCATATCCAACTGCCCGCCTGGTGCGATTTTGCCGCAGGTCGGCGGCAAATCGCATCAGCTTTGCCGTAGCTTTCTTAAAGTCGTGGAAGAACAATACAAAGACCGTGCGTATATCGGCTGCTGTGGGAAGTGTCAGATAAACGTTCCATGTGAGGTGGGACTGCCCGACGCCTAAAAAGTGCGAACAAAAAACCACCGATCTGCCGAGAGAAGAAGCGGTGGTTAGTGTTAGTACAAGCTGTTTATCGGCTAAAAAGAAAATCTATCCCGTACATTAGCCCAAACAGGACTGGCTGATGAAGAATGTATATGTAGATAGTTTTTCTGCCAGTGGCTGCTAAAAAGCGAGAGCGGTTTCGGTAAAAGAAGTCAGGCATGTCCCGCCGTACAAAGGCTACCCCGAGATAAGACCCTGCTATATACAAGAACAGCCAGGGCAACAGCGGAAAATGGTCGGCTCCTGCAACGGCAAACCCCAAGGGGATAAGCCAGTTAATCTCAGTCCACCCAACCGGAATAGAAAGCGTCCACACACCCGAAAAGCCGAAAAATCCATTCGGTATGTTCATTGTTAACGCAAACAGGACTGCGCAAATCAAAAATCCCAAACCAGGTGTGATCTTATCCAGCGCACGGTTTAGAAGAGCGAAGATAATCATCGCGCTGCCCATAAAGTGCAAAATGCCAAAGTAAATGGCCTGCTCCGGCATAAAGTACAACATAACGGCAGTTATGCACAGCCCAAGGGCCAGAACAATTCCCCCGCGCTTTAGATTGCTGCGAGAATACCGGCATGCTATGCCCGAAATAAAGATAAAAATACCGGCTACAAATGGCTGAGCAAACCGCATGGCTGGCATATGCCAGAGCGCGTGCAGCACCTGAGTATCGTTAGTTAATGTGAAATCCCAGCCGAAAAGGAAAACCACGTTAAACAGCCCGTGGTAAAGCACCATGAGAATGATACAAAGCCCTCGGGTTTCATCCAAAAACCCGACCCGTGCGCGCGACCCGGTTCTCGACGAGAAAACTGTGGTCCCGCCGATGCCATATCCTCCCATCAGCTCGGGAGATACTGGTCTAAAATTACCCTTGCCGCATCGTTGTCGGGCAGCATGAGCATGACCAGATGATCGCCTTGGCTAAAGACCACCGCGCTGGAAGCTATTGAGTACGAACCCAAGATATCGTAGTTGCGAAAAGATGCAGCACGAGATGCGGCGTATTGATTAAGGGCTTCGCGAGCCTGTTCTTCATAGTCAGGGGTGGGCATTACTATGGCGATATCCCGCAACCCCGCGGAAACATCGGACACATAGGCAACGGCCTCAACTACCATATAAGGGGCAAGGCCGAACACTTCGTCCAGCTCCTCGTCGCTCACGCGTTGAGCGCTGCCGCCTTCAAGGCTTTGGTAGATGGCCTCGACCGCTCTTTCCGGGTCGGGTTGCTGGGCGATTCTCCCTTCAGTAGGGGCTATAGCGTAAGCCCCTTCGGTCTCGCTTGCGACTGTATCTGCGTAGTAACACGCAGCAAACAACGCGACCAAAAAGCCGCAGGTCAAACAAATTGCTACCTTGCGCATTAAATATTCTCCGTTTCCCCGGTTTGCAAAAAATCAACAGAACCCGGTGTCCACACAGTTTTAGCACCACAGCAGATCAGTGGGGCGCCTGCAATGCCTTATTATAATATAGATACGAATAACTATACCAAAATGGGGATGAAAGTCAAGGTTATTCCACATAATTTACTTCTTGTTTAATATATTTACAATTTTTACCTATTTAGAATACTATATTTTCTTATTTTGCTTTGTGTGTTATAATTATATCAAGATAATCAAATTATAGGAGGTCAACATTATGGGACGTGTTTACAACTTCTCCGCGGGTCCTTCCACTTTGCCGGTTAAGGTGCTCCAACGTGCGGCGGGTGAGCTGGTGGAGTACGGTACTTCCGGACAGAGCGTGATGGAGATGAGCCACCGTTCGGCGCATTTTGAGGAGATAATTGCCGAGTGTGAAGCCCTTCTGCGTGAGTTGATGGGAATCCCAAGCGGATATAAAGTTCTATTTTTGCAGGGCGGGGCCTCCACACAGTTTGCGGCGGTACCAATGAACTTAATGGGCGAAAACGGCAAGGCCGATTATTTCGTAACAGGCATGTTCTCTGGGCGGGCCGCAAAAGAAGCCGCCCTATATGGTAAAGTGAATGTAGTCGCCACCGGTGAGGGGGAAAACTTCTCCCGCATGCCCGACATTGATGCCGCTAAGCTCGACCCTGGTGCGAGCTATGTGCATATCTGCGAGAACAACACGATTTATGGCACGCGCTTTACAAAGCTGCCAGACACCGGCGCAGTTCCCTTGGTTTCTGATATGAGCAGCTGTATTCTCAGCGAGCCTGTAGACGTTTCTAAGTATGGGCTGATCTACGCTGGCGCGCAGAAAAATATGGCCCCGGCCGGAGTAACAATCGTAATAATCAAAGAAGAGCTGTTGGGCAAGGCGCTGCCCTACACCCCCACTATGCTCAACTATGAGGTAATGGCTAAAAACGATTCGATGTACAACACCCCGCCCTGTTACCCCATATACGTCTGCAAGCTGGTGCTTGAGTGGCTGCGCGACGATATCGGCGGGCTTGCCAAGATGGGCGAAATCAATCGGCGCAAGGCAGGGGCGCTCTACGACTTCCTGGAAGAGAGCAGCTTGTTTAACGCCACTACACACAAGCCCGACCGCTCCATCATGAATGTACCTTTCATAACCGGCAGCAAGGAGATTGACGATAAGTTTGTTAAGCAGGCCGCTGGCGCGGGGTTTGTAAACCTCAAGGGACACCGCTCGGTGGGTGGTATGCGCGCCTCTATCTACAACGCTATGCCGGAAGAAGGCATAGCCGCGCTGATCGCGTTCATGAAGGATTTTGAAGCGAAGAATAAGTAGCCGACAATACAAACATGGAGGTGCAACCCAGTGTATAAAATTAAACTGCTTAACAAGATAAGCTCCCTAGGCCTTGCTGTTCTGCCAAAAGAAAACTACACCTGTGCCGAGGATATTGCAGACCCACAGGGGATAATCGTCCGCTCGGCCTCTATGCACGAGATGGAGTTCGGCGATGAGCTGTTGGCTATTGCCCGGGCGGGTGCCGGGGTAAACAACATCCCCGCGGAGAAATGTACCGAGCAGGGGATATGTGTCTTTAACACGCCGGGCGCCAACGCCAACGCAGTCAAAGAGCTGGCAGTTCTGGGCCTGCTAATGAGCGCGCGCAAAGTTTTTGCCGCCATGCAGTGGGCGCAGGGCTTAAAAGGCGAGGGCGACAAAGTTCCCGCATTGGTGGAAAAAGGTAAAAGCAACTTTACAGGCCCTGAGCTTTCCGGTAAAAAGTTGGGGTTAATCGGCCTTGGCAAGATAGGTATGATGCTCGCCAACGCCGCCGTAGCCCTCGAAATGGAAGTTTACGGTTACGACCCCTATCTCACGCCGGAAGCTGCGTCTAAGCTTGAGTGTGGCGTGCATCGAGTGGACACTATGGGGGAAATATACTCCCAGTGCGACTTTATCTCTCTGCACTTGCCCTCCACTAGAGAGACCAAAGGGATGATAAACGCGCAGCTGATTGCCACCATGAAGCCGGGGATGCGCATACTCAACTTTGCACGGGGCGACCTTGTTAACAGTGCCGACATTATAGCTGCCCTGGACGCCGGCCAGCTTACCAGCTACCTGACCGACTTCCCGGATGAGACGCTGCTGGGTCACGAAGGAGTGCTGGCTATCCCGCATCTGGGCGCCTCCACCCCCGAAAGCGAAGAGAACTGCGCCGTAATGGCTGCAGACCAAATGAGAGAGTACCTAGAAAACGGCAATGTGGTAAACTCAATAAATCTACCCGGGCTGGTTGTGCCACCCAGCAGTAAGCCACGCGTTGCTGTAATCTACAAAGGCGCTCCCGGTGCGGCAGACCAAATCGCTAAGCTAGTACCGGGCAGCCTGAACAAAGCCGAAAGAGGGGAGATCGCCTACGCTATTGTAGAGCTAGATGCCTCACCAGCTGCCGACCTTGTGGAAAAAATCAAGGCTATCCCCGGCGTTTTGCGGGTACGGCAGATTTAAGCTAGAAAAGAGGAAAGGTGCCTAACTTTACATCTTGCTCTCTCATTTTAACACCGAACTTCTGAACAGGAGGCAAAAACTTAGATTTGAATCTACACGATAACGAACAGGCAGCGCCACTCAAAGCAGTATTGGCTGCTGTAGACACCGGGGAATATGACCCCGACGTCTCCCTGGACGAGCTTGAGCAGCTGGCCGCCAGCCTGGATATAGAGTGTGTGGCACATGTGGTGCAAAAGCGGGAAAGGTTGGATCGCGCCAGCGCCATAGGGGAGGGCAAGCTGCACGAGATTGCTCTCTTCTGCCAGAACACCGGTGCGGATATTGTTATTTTTGACCATGAGCTGAGTGCCCTGCAGCTTCGCAACATCGAGGAGGTCTGCGAGGTCGACGTGATTGACCGCACCATGCTAATACTCGAGATCTTTTCCCGCCGGGCGCGCTCGGCCCAGGGGCGGCTTCAGGTCGAGCTTGCCCGCAGCCGGTATATGCTTCCACGGCTGAGCGGCATAGGCACGGAGCTTTCCCGGTTGGGCGGCGGTGGCGGGGGTGCCGGTGCGGGTGCCCGCAGAGGCAAAGGCGAGACCAAACTCGAGCTTGACCGCAGACATATCCGTCAACGCATTCGCTCTCTTGAGGGGCAGTTAAAACAGCTGGCCCAGCGCAAAGCTAACCTGCGCCGCCGCCGCAAAAAAGATGAGCTGCTCACCGTTGCCATTGTGGGCTACACCAACGTGGGCAAGTCCACATTGTTAAACACTCTAACCGGGGCGGGGGTGCTCGCCGAGGACAAGCTCTTCGCCACCCTAGACCCTACCGCTCGTGGGCTTACTCTGCCCGATGGCCGTACAGTTCTGATGATAGACACAGTCGGGTTGGTGCGCAGGCTACCCCATCACTTGGTGGAGGCTTTCCGCTCTACGCTGGAGGAGGCTATTTACGCCGACCTTGTACTAAATGTCTGCGATATTTCCAGCCCCCAGGCGAGTGATCAGATTCAAGTTGCGCGGGACCTGCTAGATGACCTCAAGCTAGAGGACACGCCGATACTCAACGTGCTCAACAAGGCGGATAGGTTGGCCGAGCCGCTTAGCCCGCTAGGCGGACATAACGCGGTAATATCAGCTAAATCCGGCGCGGGGTTAAGCGACTTGATGCGCAAAATCGCCGCCCTTCTACCCCAGGGCAGCCGCCGCCTTAAGATGCTCATACCTTACGAGCAGGGTGGCCTGGTAGCCGAAATCCGCAGGGAGGGCAAGATCTTCTCCGAAGAGTTTGTAGCACAGGGCACTTTGCTGGACGCGCTGGTAGCACAAAAACTGATAAGCAAAACGCAGGGCTACGTCGTTGAGTAGCCCTGCGTTTTTGTGTTACTGGTTTGCTGTTATTGTCTGCCAGCCAAGCCTTGCGGGCTCGTCTTCGGCATACTCTTATTCTGGCCGTAATAGGCGCCTGAGCCATGTTTGCGCAAGTAATGCCGGTCCAAAAGCGTCTGTGGTATCGGGCTAACCTGTGGGTTTAGCGCTAAGCTGTGCCAGGCCATGTACGCTACCTCCTCGAGCACAGTTGCGTTTTCTACCGCGTTGTCTGCGGTTTTTCCCCAAGTGAAAGGTCCGTGGCTGCAGACAAGCGCTGCCGGTATACTCTGCGCGTCTATGCCCGAGAACCGCTCTATAATTACACTGCCCGTGTTTTGTTCGTACGCGCCGGATATTTCCGCTTCGCTCATAGGGCGGGTACAAGGAATTTCGCCGTAAAAATAATCCGCGTGTGTTGTGCCCAGCGGCGGGATTCCCATGCCCATTTGAGCAAAGATCGTGGCCCAGCGGCTGTGGGTGTGTACAACAGCACCTATGCTCGCGAAAGCTTTGTACAACTCCAAGTGGGTCGGGGTATCGGATGAAGGGGAGAGCTTTCCCTCTACCTGCCGGCCGTTTGCTAGATCTACGACCGCCATGTCCTCGGCCGCCATTTGGTCATACGAAACACCCGACGGCTTTATGACAACGAGATTCTGGTCACGGTCTATAGCCGATACATTGCCCCATGTAAGCGTAATAAGCCCGCACTCAGGAAGCTTAAGGTTCGCTTCCAGCACCTGCTTCTTGAGCTGCTCCAGCATAAATATTCCTCCATAGCCGCGATTTTCCGCAGGTTTGCGCTAATTCTTTTTGGAATATATATCAAAGATAGCGCTGCATTTTTCGCTGTCTGCTTCTGACAGGCGACACCAATTTTTCAGAAAACCCACCGGCCCGAGATGTTGAATCCTCTCTAACATCTCAGCGGCTGAAGGGTCGCCCTCCTCGCCCTGGTAAAGCAGCGACGCGGCAATCCCCTCAAGTATGGGTTCGCACGCAACACCGTTTTTACTGCATTTGCTCACGGCCCCCGCGAACCGGTCACCATGGGCCAGCTTTCGCATAGGGTCGCGCCCCACACGCGCTATGGTATCGCCCAGTCCGCGGTTGCCAAACCGGGCAAGCAGCTCGTCCGCATGGGATATAAGCCCCGCCAGCTCCGCGCCATATTCTGCAGCCAAAGCTTTCACCACGCAGAGCATTGCCGATCTTGTCCGCGAGAAAATATCCTCGTCCGCGACGGCCTGCCAGATGTACTCGTACCCTTTAAGGTACCCGAGATAAGCTGTCATTGCGTGCCCCATGTTGTGTATATACAGCTTTTTATCCTCATAAAACGAGAAGGGTGAATAGGGGACAGCGCAATTTATAAAAGGCATTTCTCCCACAAAGGCGTCTTTGTCCACAGGTAGCTCGCAGAAGGACTCAACCGCAATCCTTGTGGGGTCCTCTCTCTGCGCCTGAGACGACAGGACAGGTACCATGCGTCCTATAGTGGTGCGCACCAAGCCAACGCGCTTTAAACACTCAGGGTCAAACCCCGGAACGCTGCGGAGCAAATTGCCCATAAGCTCGTGGGCGTGCAGGGCGTTCTCGCAGAGCAAAATATTGAGCGGCAAACCGGTAGTGCGCATACGTTCCGCTATACCGGCGGCGATGTTAGGCGCAATAAATGGCAAGACAGCCGTCCCCACCGAAACCGCCATCAGGTCACAGTCTGCGATTTCTTTCGCCACTGCACTTAGATCTTTGCCGTCCACGGCGGAGACCTCGTCGATCACTCGTGTTGTGGTTGTATTTCCATCTACAATCACCTGGGTGTACCGGCCCGCTTTATTAAGAGCGCTTACCATTTCTGTGTTAATGTCGACAAACACCACGCGATACCCGCAGTCGCGAAGAACCTGCCCGATAAATCCCCGGCCGATATTTCCAGCTCCATACATAACGGCTTTTTTCACTTAATATCTCCTATGTTACCGGTGTTCTTGGCTGTTGCTATTTTAGGTTATCCACAGCGGCTTTCTCAACCGCAAGCCCCTCGACATAGCGCTCCATGAAGACTGCGAACCCCTGAACATCCGCCGGGTCCGGCTCCACTTTTGTGCCTTCATTGCCCGCGAAGACCTTTTGCGCGAGGAACGCCTCCAAGGTTTCATCTTTGCCCTTTTGCGCCAAATAAGCCGCTAAAAGAGCGATACCCCAGGCGCCGCCTTCGCCAGCCGATTCCATCACGGAGACAGGCACGTTCAGCGCCCCGGCCATCAGCTTTTGGCCTACGCCCTTGGTTTTGAACAGCCCGCCATGCCCGAGAATCTGCAAGGGCCGCACGTTTTCCTTCTCAGTGAGGATATCCATGCCCAGCCTCAGGGTCGCCATGGTCGAGAACAGCAGCGCCCGCGAAAAATTAGCGATGGTTAGCTTACTGTCGGGCATACGGGCAAACAGCGGCCTGCCCTCCTCAAATTCGGTTATAGGCTCGCCCGAAAGGTAGTTGTAGGAATACAGCCCCCCGCAGTCGCTTTCGCCCTCCAAGGCGGCAAAGTATACCGCATCGTAGAGCGCGGGCTTGCTGACTTTATGCCCCATACGCTCGATGACCTCGCCGAACATCCGCACCCACGCGTCTAAATCTGAGGTGCAGTTGTTGCAGTGCGCCATGGCAACCGGGTGCCCGGAGGGGGTGGTGACCATGTCGATCTCCACGTAAATCCGCGAGAGCTCTTTTTCCAAAACCAGCATTGCGAACACAGACGTGCCGGCCGAAACGTTGCCGGTGCGCGGTGCAACGCTGTTGGTCGCGACCATGCCGGTGCCTGCGTCGCCCTCGGGCGGGCAGAACGGAATACCTGCGCTTAGCAGCGTTCCGGACGGGTCAAGCAGCTTTGCGCCTTCTGGAGTGAGTGCGCCTGCGTCTTTGCCCGCGGCCAAAACTTTGGGCAGGATATCCGCGATCTTCCACGGCATACCCTTGTCAGCCGCGAGCTGGTCGAAGCGGGCGAGCATTCCCTGGTTGTAGTTGTTTATCGTGCTGTCGATAGGGAACATGCCCGACGCGTCCCCAATGCCAAGCACTTTCTCGCCAGTCAGCTTGTAGTGGACATACCCCGCTAGCGTGGTAAAAAAAGCGATGTCGCCGACATGTGCTTCACCGTTGAGCATTGCCTGGTAGAGGTGGGCAACGCTCCACCTCTGCGGGATATTGAAGTTACACTCTTTGGTTAGAATATCCGCGGCTTGCAAAGTGGTGGTATTGCGCCAGGTGCGGAATTCGGCAAGCTGAGCATCATTTTTGTCAAACGGCAGGTAGCCGTGCATCATAGCCGAGATACCGATAGCTCCGATACTCTCAAGCGGCTTGCTGTACTTTTGTTTATAGTCTTCACAAAGCACCGCGAAGCTCGCTTGCAGCCCGGCCCACACGTCATCGAGATGATAAGTCCACACACCGTTTTCGAGGCGGTTTTCCCAGTCGAAGCCACCGGACGCTACAGGGGCAAAGTCTTCGCCGATAAGCACTGCTTTTATGCGGGTAGAGCCGAGTTCAATGCCAAGAAAGGTCTTGCCCTCAGGGGCTGTCGGATGCTTGTTCATTTATATATCCCCCATATGTTATTCAGAATAAAAGTTACCTTTCGAATAAAATCGTGCGCGTGTTTTGAACTCCCAGCATGTCGCGTATAATCTCACATACTTTGTTATAGACGGCCTCTTGCGCGCACGCAACGTCGCCGCCGGATTCTTCGAGCGCTATGGAATACGCCTGTCTAATCTCAGTCCCTACATTTATCTTGGCGATCCCCACCTCTATGCCCCGGCGGATATACTCCGTGTTTATGCCGGAGCCGCCGTGCAGCACCAGCGGCACCCCTGTGGCTTCGTACAAGTTTTTGATGTGCTCAACATCCAGCCTTGCCTCTGGCTTTTTTTGGAGCTTGAGATGGTCGGCAACCGCCCCATGAATATTTCCGACTGCGACCGAGAGCCAATCGCAGCCACTTTCGCGGACAAACCGCTGCGCCTCCCTAAGGTCGGTAAAACCTTTTTTAGTGGCGAAAATCTCTTCGTAGGGGGCCATGGGTCCGCTTTCGTGCCCCATAACCGCTCCGAGTTCCGCTTCGCATGGCAGCCCCGCCGCATGGGCTATCTGGGCCGCCTTTTTTGTCGCCGCTATGTTTTGCTCAAGCTCCAGCCGGGAGGCGTCGACCATTACAGACGTGTATCCCGCGGCCACGCCCTTTTTGATGTATTTAAGGAAGTCCACTTCCTTCATGTCCTCGTCGATTACCGGCACATGGTCAAGGTGCAGGAGGGTGTGGTTGAGGTTCTTATGTTTCTCGTATTCCTTGGCGACGGCTTCGAGGCTCTGGCTTCCGAACTTTTCCCACTCTACCCGTGCGACCTGAATCATAGCAACGGAGTTTTCATCCACCACGGCTTGTATTACAGGCTTTACCATTGGCAGGTAGGGTATATTGTACGCCGGAATAACGGTGCTGCGTTGTCTGGCCTTTAGCAACAGTTGCTTAGCGTCCATCATTGCGTAGTGTTCCTTCCCGGGATGTTAGTCTATCGACGCAAGTGCGCTGAACTTATCTTTCAATGTGGGGTAGAGCTCGAGGTAAAGTTTATAATAAGGCGCGTACTTCGCAGAGTTTTCCAAGATTGGCTGCTTGGGTGGGTTAGTTTTGATTATTGTCTTGCACGCTTTCTGCACGCTGGGGTATATACCGGTTCCCACCCCGGCCAATATCGCCGCTCCCAGAGCGGGGCCTTCGCGGTTTTCCACTGTTCCGATACGGCACTCAAACAGGTCGGCCATCATCTGCCGCCAGAGCGGACTTGTTCCGCCGCCGCCGGACGCCATTATTTCATCGGGTACAAGGTTCATACCGCTCAGCACTTCAAGGCAGTGCTTTTGCGAGAAGCTTACGCCCTCCAGTACGGCACGCAGCATATCGTATTTAGTATGTATTGCGGACAACCCGAAAAATACACCTCGCGCGTTCGGGTCGAGCAGGGGACTGCGCTCTCCCATAAGGTAGGGCAGGTAGAGCAACCTGTTCGCGCCGATAGGTACGTTTTCGGCCTGCTGGTCCATAATGAAGTAAGGGTCTTTGCCAAGACCTCTGGCCGTCTGGGTTTCTTCGGCGAAAAGCCGGTTGCGAAGCCATTGCAGCGAAAGCCCAGCCGAGAGCGTGCAGCTCATAACCGTCCAAGCGCCGGGGACCGCTGAGCAAAAGCTGTGTACCCGCCCGCCCGGGTCAATAGCCACATGGTCGGAGTGCGCGAAGATAACCGCGGAGGTGCCAACTGTGCAGAACATCTTCCCCGTCTCGACAGTACCCGTACCGACAGCCGCTGCTGCGTTGTCGCCGGCACCGCCTACTACAGGTGTACCCTGCGCAAGTCCGGTCAAGGCGGCAGCCTCTTTTGTAATGCGCCCAGCCACTTCAAAAGACTCGCGCACCGGCGGCAGCAGGTCAGGGTCTATCTCAAGCTTTGCAAGGACTTCGTCCGACCACTTGCGGCGCGGTACGTCAAGCAAGTTCATGCCGGACGCGTCGCTGACCTCTGCGGCGTACTCGCCTGTCAGCTTATACCGCAAGTAGTCTTTTGGCAGCAGAATTTTTTTACAGCGTGCATACAGCTCGGGTTCGTGGCGGCGCACCCACAAAATTTTCCCGGCAGTAAAGCCGGTGAGCGCTGGGTTAGCTGTAATTTCGATCAGCCGCTGTGCCCCGATCTTCTCGGTGATTTCGGCACATTCACGAGCAGTGCGTCCGTCATTCCAGATAATGCACCGGCGCAGTACCTCACCGCTTTCGTCGAGCATAACTAAGCCGTGCATCTGCCCGGATATACCTATTCCGGCGATATCCTCAGCTACTATGCCGGACTGCTCAATAACATGGCGGAGAGTCTCAACGCAGGCGTCCCACCAGTCAGCCGGGTCTTGCTCTGACCAACCGTTTTGCGGCTGATAGAGCGGATATTCCCTCGTCGCCGAAGCGATAGCTTTGCCGTGTTCGTCAAACAGCACAGTCTTAGTTCCAGACGTGCCAAGGTCAATGCCAATCAAATAACGCATATTAACCCTCCCTGTTGAGTTGTACTTGTGTCCATGCCCTCAAGTATAACAAAAAAACACCGAAAAAGTCAATTAAATCCATACGTAAATAAGCAGATGCTATTTTAGTGACCTATAGTCAATCACTCTTAAAAACTATTGACAATTGCAAAAAATGTCATTATAATTTACAAAAAACTACATATACATATGGGGGGTCATTATGTCCAGATTTAAGTTTTCGGTTGGCCCTTGGAACGTACATGCCGGCGCCGATACCTACGGTCCGCCTGTCAGAAACGACATAACCTTTGAGGAAAAAGTGAAGCGATTTGCCGAAATAGGCTTTTCCGCCGTGCAGTTCCACGATGACGACGCTGTGCCGAATATAAATGACCTAAGCGAAGGCGACATTAAAGGTGAGGCCCGCAAGGTCAAAGCTATTTTGGACAAACACGGCATGGCCGCTGAGTTTGTTGCGCCGCGCCTGTGGTTTGATCCGCGCACTGCTGACGGGGGCTACATGTCAACTTCGCAGCAGGATTGGGAATACGCCATGTGGCGCTCTTACCGCTCTATTGACATCGCCCGGGAGCTTGGCTGCGATATGCTTGTGCTCTGGCTTGCCCGTGAGGGCACCCTCTGCGCCGAGAGCAAATGCCCCGTTTGGGCAACTAAACGCCTGGTTGAATCGATAAACTTAATGCTTGAGTACGACAAGGGCATCCGCGTGGTGATTGAGCCCAAACCCAACGAGCCGATTGACCGCAGCATCTGTGGTACCATGGGCCACGTTATGGCTATTTCCGCCGCGACCAACGACCCGTCGCGGGTAGGCGGCAATGTGGAAAGCGCTCACGCTGTCTTAGCTGGGCTTGACCCAACCAACGAAATGGGGTTCGCCCTTGCCATGGGAAAGCTGTGGACAGTGCATCTCAACGACCAAAACGGTATAAAGTTCGACCAAGACAAAACCTTTGGAGCGGAGAACTTGCGTTCGGCCTTCAACCAGATTAAGCTGCTCTGCGAGAACAACTACGGCCAAAATGGCGAGTATATCGGCCTTGATGTCAAGGCCATGCGCACCACCCGCGACGAGGACGGCTATAAGCATTTGGAAAACAGCCTAAAGGTCGTAGCGGCACTGGAGGAAAAAGTGGACCGCTTTGACTACGATTTCCAGAAGAAATGCGTGCAAAACCGCGACTTTGAAGCACTTGAGATGTATGTGCTAAATCTGCTTATGGGGATTGCCTAGGCCTTGTGAGAACAGCACGGCCCACAAATTAATTAAGGAGTGAGCGCGTTGGATATTTTGAAGTACGGCATGGTTGGTGGCGGTGAAGGTGCCTTTATCGGCGATGCACACCGGAAGTCCATTAACATTGACGGCAAGGCAAGGCTTGTGTCCGGCTGTTTTTCCCGCAACAAGGAGAACACCCTTGCCACAGGGAAAACGCTCGGCCTTGATTCTTCCCGGCTTTATGCAAGCTATGAAGAAATGGCGAAGGCAGAGACCGGTAAAATTGACTTTGTTGTGGTAGTTACGCCAAACTCTTCCCACTTTGCTGTCTGCAAGGCTTTTCTGGAGGCGGGCATACACGTGGTTTGCGACAAGCCACTTGTCTGCGAGATCTCCGAAGCAGAAGAGCTTATGCGCATCACAAAAGAAAAGAATCTGCTCTTCGCGGTGACATATACATATAGCGGCCATGTTACCTTCAAGCACGCGCGCGAGCTGATAGCCGCAGGCGAAATCGGCGATATTCGCATGATTATGGGCGAGTACCCGCAGGGTTGGCTGCACGCCGGGGATGGCGGCAAGCAAGGGTCGTGGCGCACCGACCCCGCGCAGTCCGGTATAAGCAACGCTCTGGGCGATATAGGCACACATGTAGAGAACACCGTAGCCATGATGACCGGGCTGAAGATAAAGCGGGTCCTCGCTAAAATGGATAAGCTTGTCCCCGGGCGCACTCTTGACGACAACAGTGTTGTCTTGGTAGAGTACGAGGGCGGCGCCTCCGGTACATATTGGGTAAGCCAAGTGGCCATTGGCTGCGACAACGACCTTAAAGTGCGCGTCTATGGCTCCAAAGGCAGCATCGAGTGGAGCAACTTCAACTCGGAAGACCTTGTTGTAATCGGCCAAGACGGTGTGCGCAAACTATACCGCCGCGGATACGGTGCCATCGCGCCCGCAGCCGCGAAGTATGGGCGGCTGCCCCCGGCCCACAACGAGGGTTACCTCGAGGCCATGGCCAACATATACCAAAGCTTTATCGACTGTGTAAGCAAGCACGCCGCAGGCTCCCTAAAGCCGGAAGACATCGACTACCCCGGCCTGCAAGAGGGCCTTGAGGGCGTGAAGTTTATACATAGGTGTGTGGAAAGCTCGAACAAAGGCAACGCCTGGGTTGACTTCGACTAGAACATATTTCGCGATAACAAACACTGAAAGGATGAGTGTACTTATGGCAAGACCTGTAACGTTGTTCACCGGCCAATGGGCCGACATTCCGTTTGAAGAGGCCTGCAAGCTAATTGCCTCTATGGGATACGAAGGGGCTGAACTGGCGACATGGGGTGACCATCTCGATGTACATAAAGCGGCAGGCGACCCCGCCTATGTGGCGCAGCGCAAAGAAGTTCTCAAGAAGAACGGCTTGGGTTGTTGGGCGATAAGCGCACACCTTTCCGGCCAATGCGTGGGGGACCTTTGGGACCCGCGCCTGGACGGATTCGCCCCCGCCGAGCTTGCGGGCAAACCGGAAGAAATACGCAAATGGGCTATCGAAGAAGTAAAGACGACCGCCAGAGCCGCCGCCGCAATGGGCTGCAAGGTTGTCACCGGCTTTATGGGCAGCCCTATCTGGAAGTACTGGTACTCGTTCCCACAAACCTCAGACGCAATGGTAGAAGAAGGCTTCGACGAGATTGTAAGGCTTTGGTCGCCTATCTTCGATGTGTTTGACTCGGTCGGCGTAAAGTTCGCCCTCGAAGTGCATCCCACAGAGATTGCTTTTGACTACTGGACAACAAAGAAGCTATTCGAGAAGTTTAAGGATCGCCCCACTCTCGGGCTGAATTACGACCCCAGCCACCTGCTATGGAATATGCTTGACCCGCTGGTATTTGCGCGGGACTTTGCCGAGAAGATTTACCATGTACACATCAAGGATGCAAAGCTCAACCTTGACGGGCGCAACGGTATTTTGGGTTCTCACATAACATTCGGCAGCACTCGCCGGGGCTGGAACTTCGTTTCCCCCGGGCATGGCGGAGTTGACTTCGACGGCGTTATCCGCGAGCTCAACCAAGTCGGCTACGACGGCCCGCTCTCGATAGAGTGGGAAGACTCTGGCATGGACCGCGTGTTCGGCGCCACCGAAGCCTGCGAGTTCACAAAGAAGCTGAACTTCAGCGCCTCCAATGTAGCCTTTGACGCGGCGCTCGCCACAGACTAATATTTAATACCTGCAAGGTTGTGTGGACGGACATTGCCCGCAAAGGTGATTTCCGTCCACAACAATATATCAAGCCAAGTAAAGGAGAAAGGCTATATGCTTGAAAACAAAATAGCAATTATTGGTGCCGGCAGCATTGTGTTTTGCAGCACGCTGCTAAACGATCTGTTCAACGTAAAAGAGTTGGACGGTTTTGAGATAGCGCTGATGTCGCCGACTCTGCCCAAGATTGAGCGGATGAAAAACTACGCGGACAAAATCATAGCGCAAAGCGGGCTGAAGACCAAGATCTACGCCACCACCGACCGCAGGAACGCGCTTAAAGGCGCGAAGTACGTTATTCTGCTCTTCCAAATTGGGGGGATGGAGGCGTTTCGTTGCGACTACGAGATCCCTCTAAAATACGGCGTCGACCAGTGTATAGGCGACTCCCTCGGGCCAGGCGGGGTGTTCCGCCTGCTGCGCTCTGCCGACGTTATGCGCAGCATCGACGAGGATATTGCTGAGCTTTGCCCCGGCGCGCATGTTCTCAACTACGTCAACCCAATGGGCGCGGTCTGTACCTATCTGGGCCGCTACACCAACATGAACTTTGTGGGGCTTTGCCACGGTGTGCAGACAACCATGGATCTCATAGCCAGTTATACCGACTCGCCCAAGGACGAGATTGATTTTATAGCCGCCGGAATTAACCATATGGCGTGGTTCCTCAAGCTGGAGCACGAAGGGCGCGACCTCTACCCGCTGCTGCGTGAGCGGATGGAAAAACCGGAGTACTTCATGAACGAAAAAGTACGTGGTGAGGTTATGCGCCACTGCGGGTATTTCATGACTGAGTCGACCGGCCACCTTTCCGAGTACCTGCCGTGGTTCCGCAAAAACAAGCATGCTCTCGACACCTATTGCGACATGCCCGACTTTGGCGGCGCTTCCGGCGCGTACTACAAGTTTTCGGAGGCAATACAGGCAAAGTACGAAACAACCGATATATTCGCCCTGGAGACCGGCAAGCTCGAGCCGCGCAGTAAAGAATACTGCTCGTACGTAATAGAATCCCTTGAGACCGGCAGAATCTTCAAACTCAACGGGAATGTAATTAACCGCGGCTACATAACAAACCTGCCCGACAACGCCTGCGTAGAAGTCCCGATGTTTGTAGACCGGCTGGGGCTGCAGCCTATCGTAGTCGGCGATCTACCTACACATCTGGCCGCGATGAACCAGTCTAACATTGCGGTACAGTCGCTCGCCGCAGATGCCGCGCAAAGTGCAGACCCTGAGCAGGCGTTTTGGGCTATAGCGATGGATCCGCTGACCTCCTCGGTGCTGACGCTGAAGGAAATCAGAGACATGACAGCCGAGATGTTTGAGGCGCAAGCCAAATGGCTGCCCACTTTCAAAGGTAAGAGCTTGAAGACATTGCCCATCATCAACGTACCCGAGGGAACCCAGCCGGCCGACGTACCGGTTGACCCCGCCCTTGCTATCAACAGCCGCTTCGGCAAACTCTAAACAATCCCATAAATTATGCGGGGTTCCGATCAATTCGGAACCCCGCATATATGTTTGCCTAAATCAGCAATTAAGTTGTAGCATATCCACTTTTCGGTGTGGGAGGGCTTTCGCCGATGCTTAGTAAGTGTGGGTAGTAAGTGTGGGAGTTGATTGGCCGGTTTTACGCATGGCTCTGCGCCACAGGTATGCGGGAGGGGAGAATCTCCCCCGCAGTATCTTCTCTAGATCGCCATGTAGTTTTTCTGCGGCTTCCACGTCGGAGACGTCTGGTGGTATGTTAGCAAAGTGCAAGAGCATCTGTGCGCACATGACCTTGATAAAAGCGCTGTTTTGAGGAATTTGCCTAGCAAGTTGTGCCTCCATCCGCTGGGAGTAGGCAGAGAGCGTTTCTCCGGGATTTATTCCCATGCCCAGGATAGAAAGCTGCTCTATTATATCTGCATAAAAAAACTTAAAGCGCTCGGTACTATTTGGGATTTTACGCGCCGCGTGTGTGGGCGAGTATTCGCGGCGCCTGTTGTTCCATAGAAGCGCGAGGCGAATAGCAGCCCCAAGCAATAAGACACCCGCCAAAGCAAAATATGGGAGGATGTTGAAGGCTTGGGCTTGCTCACGCACGATTCCGTCATCCATCAAGCCAAGTACCAGATCCCAGTACTCTCCCCAGTCATCCCCCCAACTCTCACCGGTGTCGCCCAGACCACCGGTGGGGATATTCAGCGGTATATCTGCATTCCATTCCAGTGGGTCGAAGGGTATCCAGCCTATTCCATAAAAGTAGATTTCCGCCCAGGCGTGTACGGTCCGGCCCGATGCGTGGAAGACGTTTTCGGTCTCTAAGTCACGCGCAAGGGCAAGGCCGACGACATACCTTGAAGGAAGGCCGACAGCACGCGCCATTACCGCCATTGCGGTGGCGTAATAGGTACAGTAACCCTCGCCAGTCTCAAGAAAATGCGCAACAAAATCTACGCCCTCCGGCGGTGTTACGGGGGTGAGGGTATAGTAAAAATTTTCGCCGAGCCACTGCGCTATGGCGGTTGCCTTCAGGAAGGGGGAAGTTTCGTCGCCGACTACATAAAGCGCTGTTTGGCGCACAGTGTCCGGCAAGCTTTCGGGCAGGAGGGTATAGCGCGCGTAGATGTAACCAAAGCGCGGGTCCTCCCCGACGACTTGCTCGAGACGCAGGAAGTTTTCTTCAAATCGGATAGCGTCTCTGTCCAAGGCGCGCGCGCGTATGCTGACGACTTCTCCCATAGGTACCGGTGTGGTCATGTACAACTCTGAGCGCGCATTAAAAAAGATTTCGTTGTTAAGCCTTGAAGCTGAAATGGAAACCTCACGCAGCCCCGCGCTAGAAAATAGCGTTGTGTAAAACTCGGCCGCGTATGTAATATCCATTGTAACTTCAGTTGTGACCGAGTAGAAGAGTTCTCTGGCGGCGGCTCCGCCGGTGGGCATATCGAAGTCAAAAGCATCTGCACGAGGACTCCGCCACAAAAAGCTGTTAAAGCGCAGAGAGCTGTCGTCTTCGCCGGGCAGCCAGGTATACCCTGTGTAGTAGTCCATCACAGAGCCGTTTAGCAACAACGGCTTGTTTGTGACAACCGTGACGATATATCCCTCGGCAAGCACAACAGGTCCGCCCAAACGCTCAGGGGAGGCTCCAAAGCCGAAAGTATGTATCTCGAAATTTGAGGCGTAATGAGACGGGGACGGGTTGATATAATAGCCGATGTCGTAAAAAAGATTAGCTAAGGGCTGCCAGCGAATGTGCGAGCCTGGCTGTGGAGCAATAACCAGGCTTAAAAGTACGGCAAGCAAAGCACCCGGAACCGCTATGGCCTGCATGAAAGTGCGCCCACTCGCCGGTAACCCGCGCTTTCTGATACAGCGAGAGTACACGCGCGGCAGCAAAATCACCACGCCTGCAACGAAAAGGGAAAGTGGTGCGGCAAGGTTGAGGGTGCCCATAGTGCTGAGGTCCGACACTGCGAAAATGGCGACGACGAATGATGCAATGACTAATAAAAGAGAAAAGAATCGGCGCATCATAATAAAGACGACCAGAGTGACCGTGCAAATCAGCAAATACCAAAACAAGGTCATCATCTCGGCGTTTTGACTTATGGCCGCATCCTCCGGCCATCTTTGCCCAGTCCATATTAACAGGGCCGTCAAATTATATACGTAGTAGGTAAGCTGTCCGCTAAGATGCAGGTAGAGCCCCACTGCACCCAGCACCGGTAGGCAAACCAGCGGCGCTATCCACCAGCGCAGGCAAAAAAACGCGAAGACGACTACACTCAGGGCTGGCAGTGCCAGAGCCTCCCATCTGTCCACAAGCACAAGGCAAATTCCCGTTGAGAGGAGAAAGGCGCAAACGCAGTCGACGGGTACATTCCCGCGCAGAAGTGTAAAGCTACCTTTATGCGTGGTGGCCTCGCCATCCGGCTCACAGCTTCGCACCAGAGAGGGTGGCGCCCCAAACTTTTTAGAGTTTACCGCAAAGCCCCTGGCCGACTCTTTAACAACAGTGCTTAGTCCTGCGGCCTTAATAGCTAAGCTCATAGCCGGCTCCTTGTGGGCCTGCCAAACAAAGCGGTAGCCCATGTTTTTTGGAAGTGTGTGGTTGAGCACATTTGGGAACCGCTTGCTGTGCTGGCGCGGCAAGCGGTTCCCAAACACGCTTTAGTTGCTGTGATATGCCGCGTTATCGAGCCCAAGGCTGGGGGAAATATCGTCCGCGCCGGCAACTGAAGACACGGTTACACCAGATATGGATATACCGGTGCCTCGCACCTCACCGCCATCCCCTGCCTGGGGTACAAACACTCTCACCTGGCAGCCAGCCTGTGCAAGCGCGGAAATGACATCCGTGAGAGCTTGGTCCGCTCTGGAGGATATAACGTACACTATTTTGTGATTGCGGTGTGCTCGCGCGCTAAAGCTAAGTGTGGTGCCAACATCCCCACCAGCTCCAAACTTCATTACGGCAAGGTAGTCATAAAACTTGGGGAAATCGGGCATACCTCTGCCCTCAACGGTCGGCTGTTCTGTGTCAGAGCTGATAAGGGTGGTGAAATACCCCGCTTGCAAGCAATAATGCGCGAGAGCTGCACCGCACTCGCAGGCAATATCGCTGTAGCGCAGCGCGTCCTCTCCTTCGAGCCCGTTTTCGCAGGTGTCTATAGCAATAATTGCGGCGGTTTCCATTGGGAGGTCGTAGCGCTTAACGAACAGCTGCCTCTTGCGTGCCGAGATAATTCTATGTACGCGCTTAAAGGGGTCGCCAAAGCGATACTTCCGGGTGTCGGAAAAGCTCTCGCCGTCCTGAGTAAGCCGCTGTACCCCCGAGCCTTTATATTCGGCCCAGTTGTGCGTCGGGCTGGACAGCGCGACAAGACGCAAAAGCCGTGGATAGACAATAATTTGCTCTTGCT
>Ga0131853_10002148_pt1 | contig 35378 bp, 31 predicted proteins | sample TergutLab28metaG_FD_92764 | JGI IMG/M metagenome (GOLD analysis project Ga0131853, IMG submission 92764) | Labiotermes labralis P1 segment gut microbial communities from Petit-Saut dam, French Guiana - Lab288 P1 (version 2) (version 2) | ecosystem: Host-associated > Arthropoda: Insects >... | reverse complement strand
TATGTAATTTTTGAAGTAATAATATCGGCGGCTTGCACAGGACTTACGGCATGTAATAAACCAGAAGGTGTATTATTCATATCAGTAAGCAAAGGTTTTGGCCGGACAATAAGGAAATGACATTCAGGGTGCTGTTTAGAGAGCTTTAAAAAATAATCTTCCATCTCTTTTTTTGATATTATATAATGTGAGAGCTCTTTCGGGCCTTCTTCAACGTAAGAAGAAGAAATTCCTACAATTTTGCCTTTCGACTTACGCAACAGGTTTAGACAAGCCCCGATGGGGTAATGATAATATTTTTTACTTTCATTGATATATAATTTGCTGTTTTTCTCATACATTGGCGGCATTGCCGCATTAATAACCAATATATCTAAATTACCGCCAATATCTTTAATGAAATCCGCTAATTGACTGCACTGCCCCTCCTGGGTTATATCACCTTGAAAAAGGGAAACTGCCCCGGGCACAATCATATTTACGCTGTTATAGATATGCTCTGCTTCGGCCTTGCTTTTATGATAGTTCAGGATTACCCTATAACCTCTACGTACCAAACACTGTACTAACGCTGCCCCCAAACCTCTGCTTCCGCCGGTAACAAGGGCGATAGGGGTTTTTGCCGTCCTGCTGATACCTTTTTCCTGCTTAAGCTCATCTAATAATATCGGGCTCGCTAAATTCTGTCTCGCAAAAGCTTTCATTTCACCGGAAACCCACGTCTTAAGCCCATAACCTGCCGCCAGCTCCAATGTAAGCATTCGAAAGTTCTTGTCAAACTCTTTTATCATTAGCAGATAGCATATCTGGCCGGAGACATTGTGAAAATCACTTTCGATATCCAGTGACAATCCGGTAAACATTGCTCTTTCGCCCGGCACTTCCATCCCAATAATATAACTGCACATACAAAATAGCTTGATAAATTGCTTTATTTCCTGTGAGTCATCCATATTATTCTTATGGATATAATCTTTAAGCATCTGTTCATCAATTATATATTTTTTACCGACTTCGAGCCCTGCTTCAAGCTGATTGTCAGTAAGGCGGGCGGCCTCTTCCCTGTTTCCTTCCTGATAATCCAGGCTAAAGGAAGCGGCCGCCCGTTCATTTCCACCCTGCAAAGAGAGCACTATTTTCACACATAAATTCCCGCCGTCAGTTATCTGGATTCCAATGGTTTTAAAAGAATCGGGCTCAATGTGGATTTCATAATTTTTTTCGGGCAGCATAGCATGAATGAAGTCTATCCGTATATTCCTGATTAGCCTCAACATTTCTATATTTATTAATTTAAAGGCCTTTATTACGCCAAGCATGCCAAAGCTAATTCGCCTGCCATATGCGGATTTTCTTGCATAACTTTCATCCATATGCATGGGATTCCAGTCGCCGCTTACCTTGGCAAATTCATATAAATCATCGGTACTAATCCTAAGTTTATCCATTGTCATCATTTGTCTCATGCCCTAATAACGGCGTTTGGTGATATAGTTTTCTGTTTCTTCCAATAAACGAAAGCCAATTTCATCGACATGCCTTTTACTATAATCGCGGTAAACCGTATTGTTTATCCATTGATTAAAGGCCCCCATCGAACTGCCGCAAAGTATTTGGAAATTTGCTTTATTTGCTGTATCACCTTTTATTGCCGCCTGAGTCGCATAACGGAAATATTGTTTAAATATTAATGCCATCTTGTATTTCTCATTATTTTGGGCGCGCTGAATCTCATCGGGATTTTTTTCTATATAATATTCTTCTATTTCTTTATATACTTCATTAAGGCTTTTTCCAAAATAGAATTTTTCCATTTGTTCTCTTAGCTTAGGGTCAAATGAATTAATTGAATCATAAAATTTGTATGCCTCATAAAGCCGGTTGGCCCTTGCCGGAAAAAATACCCCTTTTTTCAGTACCTGCACCTTTGCCCCAATCTCAAACATATCTCCGGCGGGGGCATAATCGGTATCTTGAATATTTGCATCGGCAAGCATTTCTTTGCTAAGTTCACTTATCCCCGCTTCAACTGTACATTGATTAATAGAGCCGGTGACAACAAATTGTGCGCCAATGAAAAATGCTGCCGCCATAGCTTCCGGGGTTCCAATTCCCCCCCCTAAACCAACCCGGATCTTTTTTTTGTATTGGAATTTTTTACAATAATCCTGTGCCATTTGCCTAAGGGTCGGAAAAATTACCAATGCCGAACCCTGATCCGTATGTCCCCCTGAATCCTGTTCTACACAAATATCATCTGCCATTGCTATTTTTCTTCCCAATTCAGCTTCTAAACCAGTTATTTTTCCTTGCTCTAAAAGCTTATTGATTATATCTTCCGGTGCCGGTTTGAGGAAAAGTTCGGCTATCTCCGGCCGGGAAAGCTTGGCAATAATTTTATTTTTCACTATTACTGCACCATCTTCGCCCGGCAAAAGTCCATTTAAACGATATCTAACCAAGGCTGGGAACATGCGTACTGTCCCTGATACTTCCACTATATCAACCCCACATGTAAGGAAGGTATCCACCATCTTATCATTATGTTCTTCATTGAAATAATCCGGGGTAAAGTTCATCCCCGCACCTTTACTTACATGTTTTTGGATTTCTTTAATTGCCTGCCGGATTTCATCATATCGTAATCCTCCTGTACCAAAGAATGCCAGCATACCGGCTTTGGCCCCGCGCACCACCATTTCCACGGATGATATGCCCTGATACATTCCCCCAATGACATAAGGATATGAGATATCATATTCCTCTATGAACTCTCTGCCATAAAGTAACTCCAGATTTTTTTTGTGGGCAGGTGGGGTTTTGAGAGCAGGTGGGGTTTGAGGGGTTGGTGGGGTTCTTGGGACATAATCTTCCTTTATTTCATTGACCAGTTTTGTCAAAATATTCGCCTGGCCTATCTCGGTAAATTCCTCTACACCATGGTCAAGCATATATTCGACACTTTCCTTCCATTTCACAGAACTGTTAATTTGGGCTTCCATTAGTTCATATATTCTATCTTTTTCATAAGGCAGCGCCGTGTAATTGGCAATTACTTTGCATTCAGGCACTTCTAATTTCATTTCCCGCAGAAATTCCGCAAAATTCTTGCGGGCATCTGTCATATATCTTGAATGAAATGCCCCACTTACCTTTAAATGAATGCATTTTCCCGTTTCTTCCTTGGTTATTGCCTCTGCCAATACACTAAGTCCTTCTTTCGGACCCGCTATAACAAGCTGCTTTGGTGAATTATAATTGGCAAAATCTAAGGAAGTGATATTGTATTTGTCCATAATTTTAAGTATTTCTTCTTTATGGAGCCCAATGACAGCCGCCATCCCCCCGGCCTTTTCCCGACCCATTAGTTGGCCTCTTTTCTTTACAAGCTTAAGGCCATCTTCAAAGCTAAATACCCCGGCGACCAGCAATGCGTTGTATTCGCCAAGGCTGTGTCCCGCATAATAATCCGCGCAAATTCCATTTTGCTTTAGTTTGTAGTAAGCTAATGTATTCACAACATAAATAGCGGGCTGGGCATACTCGGTCGACTCCAGCCGGTTGTCAGAGTTTTCAAGACATAATTCTTTAATGGAATATCCCAGTATTTCATCCGCCTTTTCCACAAGTTCCGGAAATTGATCAAACAAATCTTTACCCATCCCTTTTCTTTGTGAACCTTGTCCCGCAAATATTATCGCCTTCATCTTATAATTCCTTTCCCTTTTATCCTTGTTAAGCCTTTGTATCATTTCTATGTATTGACGGTTCTCTTCCTTATCATATGGCGACATGACCCGATAGCAGTAAGCCCATTTTTCCTTGTTTAAAATATCGTGTAAGAAATTTGTCAGCGAACCGGAAGGGCTTAAATCAATATATAAATAATTTCCATTATTTTCATGCATTCGGATTGTCTCAAGAAATTGTATTTGATCCCGGGCAATACTCATTAAATAATCTTTTCCGATGGTTTTAATTTCACCGCACCGGGCACATGAAATAACCCGGATAGCAGGTTCGGCAAATTTCATATCCCGGTAAAACCGGTCGAACTTATCTTCATAAGCATCCATGGAAGAAGAATGGAATGAATATAAAATATCTAAGCGGGTATATAAAACCTTTCTTGCCAATCCCTTTTCTATTTCTTTAAGGTGCTCTACTTTACCGGAAACCACAAAATGTTTACATGAATTGACCGCAGCAATTTCCACATGCTTAAACATTGCTGTATTCCGATAGTTTTCTACATCACCAAAAATGGATAACATGCCCCCATTCGAGGAGTCATTGTACAATAAGTCCGCTTGAATGAGCAAAAATTCCAACATTTTTTCAAGGGGTAATATCTCTGCTACTGCCATAGCCACATACTCCCCAAGGCTTGTCCCAATTACATAATCCGGGGTAATCCCTTCTGCTATCACGCTTTTTGCAAGCGCATATTGCACCATAAATAATGCCGGATGGGTATATCTGATATCGGTAAAACTATCACTTTTCCTATTCTTTTTACCATACAATTCTTCAATAACAGAACGGCCTGACAGTTTACGAATTATTTCGTCCTGAAAATCCATTAAACGGCGGTATTGTTCATTGGTTTCATATAATATATGGCCCATATGGTAATATTGCGTACCATGCCCTGAAAATAGAAAAACAATTTCCTTATTAACCATTAATGCAATTCCCATTTCTTTCTTAAGTAAATGACACATGCGATAAGCATTACCGTAAATGTAGCGGAAAGAATACCGAAAGACACCGCATAGCTGTCTAAGATTACCTGATTAAAACCATAAAGGTTGTGGGAAAGTACCATCGGTAAACAGATCGGGATATATTGAATAGCCGGGCTCGCCTGAAAAAGATAACATAATACAACTGATATTACGCCCAAAATTGCACCAACCAAAATATTTTTAAAGACCATCGTAATGAAAAAAGTTATCGTTACTAATAGGAATTGTGTCACTATTATAACCGGCAGCATTTTTATTAGCTCTTTCAAATCACCGGTATTCATCACTTCCCCCAGATAAATCCTGCCGGCAATATAAGTACTCACTGCCCACAAAATCACAATAATTGCGATAATGATAAACATTAGGATGATTTTTGCATAAAGAAGCACATATTTGGGATAAGGGTACAACAACGTGATTTCCATCATCCCCTCTTCATATTCACGGGCCCATATAAAACTTACAAAGCACGCAAAAATTAAGAAAGCAAGGGGGTTAAAGGTATCCATCGATGTGTGAATATATCCTTTCCAATAAACCCCTTCTATATTTAAAAGAACCAGAACAGAAATGATTGCAGGTAAAATGGCCCCGGCAGGTATCATCCATAATACCATTGAAGACATAAGTTTTTTGATCTCCACCTTTACCACACTTAACATATAGGCCTCCTATTCCTTTTTTTCAAATAAGCGCACCGAAACAAAGGTAAACAAGCATCCTACCAGTGCTAAAATAAGAAATGCCAAGGGATAATTTATATCAAGTTTGTTATCTGTCATTAACATATTGTTGGAGACCGCCATTGGTATAAGGTGGGGAAAAGCATAAAAATTTTGAGTAAACATAAATGGGCTGGTGAAAATCAACATCACCAAGGAAATTAGCATTGATGATATAAAGTTCTTTCTCCATAATGCGATGGCAACAATAAGGGGCATCAGTAAAAAGAATAAAAAAGCTCCTGATAAACAGGCTGCGACATACCGGGCAAAAATATCGGAATTCACCTCACCAAGCATAACATTCAATAAAAAGATGCATCCATATGTAAATATACTTAAAGTAAACAGGATAAGAAATAATAAGCCAAACTTGGAAGCCAGGATTTTCTTTCTTGATACGGGAGCAATGAATAAGTATATAATTGTACTTTCCTGATATTCCCTTGTAATAATATAATTTGCCAAAATAATTGATACGGTAAATAAGCACATGGTAATTATTACGCTATAATTGGCAATAATTGTATAAAATTCCTTATTAATTTCGTCTGACGTAATGTGCAGCAAAAGCATTAATAATATCGGCAATGTTGCAAATAAAAAAATAATATAAGACATGGAAGTCTTCTTGATTTTCCGAAGTTCTAAGGTTATATATTTCATCACACTTCTCCTTTCTCGACTAGCTCCAGAAAATAATTTTCTAAAGAAGGGGATATTATTTTGCTTTCATATACATTGATTTGATTCTCAACAAGGAGTTTGGTAATTTTACTATTTAATGTATCATTGTCTGTGAAAATAAAGAAACTATTTTCTTCGACCTTGATTTCACCATCAAACAGATGATTATCTCTTATAATTTCTACCGCTTTATCAATATTATCCACTTTATATACAAGGGATTTACCATGCCCGCCAATCAACTCCTCCTTATGGCCCTCGGCCAATAATTTTCCTTTGTTGATAATACCAATCTTGTTAACCATTCTTTCCACTTCATCCAATATATGTGAAGAAATCAATACTGTTTTCCCATGTTTTTTTGCAATGTCAATAATAAGGTCACGTATTTCGATAATACCCCTTGGATCCAGCCCGTTTGTCGGCTCATCCAGAATAAGCAGTTCCGGGTTATGGAGTAACGCCCTTGCTATCCCTAAGCGTTGTTTCATTCCCATGGAATATTCTTTTACTTTCTTTTTTCCGACATCTTCAAGATGCACAATTTTCATTGCCCTTTGGATAGAATCTTTATCCTTTACTTTCATCATCAGCCTATGTATATCCAGATTTTCCGCACCGGATAAATTTAGATAAAATCCGGGTGTCTCAATCATCGCGCCAATCCGGGGAAGGTATTTGTGAATGTTTGTATTGAATATTTTGTCTCCAAATAATTCCACGCCCCCGCTTGTAGGGCTTAATAAACCTAACAGTAACCTTATTGTGGTTGTCTTCCCGGCCCCATTTTGTCCGATAAATCCATAAACATCGCCTTTTTCCACCTTCAAATTAACTGAATCTACCGCTTTATGATCTTTAAATTGTTTTACTAACTGGTTTGTCTGTACTAATATACTCATAAGTTTCTCCTTCAATTTATTTGTTGTCTAACAATCTATATGTGGGATTCTACATAATTAACAATATCTTTTACTGTGCCAAAATTCTCAGTCGTAATATCTTCATCTTCTACAATAATGTTATAGGTGTCCTCGATAAATTTAATCATTGAAATAATCCCAACGGAGTAGATACTCCCCAGATCCAATAAGGCTGCTTTTTCATCTATATCTCCTTTCTTTATTTTAAAACTTTGTTCAATGAAGTCTTTAATTTCTTCTTTAATTATCGCCATTTTTCATCTCCTTTCACCCTCTGTCAATTTTATGGATTATCGTTTCGTTCTCTATCGAAATCATGCTTCCCAAGGTCTGGTCAAAGCGCTTGAAAAACTCTGCAACATACCCCATATTTTTTTCATTTCCATAGAAATTCATCGAAAACGTTACTTCATCATAGAAACTGGAACTTGAAAATCCGAATGCCCCCATACATAAACCAAGCCCCCCTATGAAGTACGCATTTTTAACTTTAATATCGGCCCATTGATCTACCACTCTTTCCAAATCCCCTGCATTACCAAAACCGGGCACGCATCCAACCGATTCCCTTTTCAGATAACAGCCGCGGAAAATCAATTCAAAGGGCATGATTTTTAAAATCTTTTCCAATAAAAATACCGTATTTATTCCGGGAATGTTGCCTTTCGAGTATTGAGTAAAATCAATTTTTAAATCAGCAGTCATCTGGCTAAACTGCCCTAAGATATCTTCGATACTGTTTTCAGGATTAATGTAATACTGAAGTAATACTCCGGTGCTATAATTAAATAGGGCATTATTATTTTTGGGCCGGCAATAATTACGCAAATCCAAGGTCAAGAAAAAAGGATTGTACGAAGTCTGTATTTTTAATAGCTCATTCCGATAGGTATAATAAGTTTTATAGTATACTGCACATAGAAAATCATTTAAGGTAAATCCTTTCTCATGGCAGTATTCGATAGCTTTTTCCACATTTTCTTTCTTAATAATATGCTTTACGAAATAGATATTATTTTCTGCTTCTTCTCTGCCCCAAGGAAAAGACGGCACTTTTTCTCTGACTTTAACTTCGGCACTAGACAACATAATCTTAAATCGGCCCCATTTAGAATAACGGGATTTTATTGGTTGAATCGACCGATGATATACTTTGTAATCCGGCCGGATGTAAGTTGGGTCTTTCATGAGTTTGTTATAAATAAAAATAACTAAACGGATATAGTCACTAAAACCGGAAGCATCAGTAAGCACATGGTGTGCCTTGAAAATAAGAGTATCCTTGCTTGCTGTTCTTATTAAAATAATCTTTAATAAAGGGCTTAGCCTGATATCTATTTTCTCCGCAATAAATTCACATATTTTCTCCTGTAAATCCCCGGTACATTCCTCTTTTTCAAAGATGTTGTCTTCTACCGCCCCATTTATATTCTTCCAATATAGATTGAAAAATCCCCGGTCAATATTCAGCTTCAGTATTTTTTCCAAACGAATGGTCTGTCTGATAGCATTTTCCAACAGGTGAGCCTGAAGTTTTCCATCAAACTCAATCAGACAATGCATCTGTTGGTCGGAGCTGCATTCCGCCATATACATAGTCTGGTCAAGGCCTTCAACCGGTATCTTCTTCTCTCTCATAAAGCTCCTTTCATCTCCTGCGGTTTAGATTATTTTTGCCGTAAGGAACGCAGGCTGCGTACGGTTATTTTTTCTACGCCGGTACAATAAACAATTGGCATAAACTTATAAATAAAGTTAAAAATTTTGCCTGATGCCGGGAAGAATATCATTCTCTTTTTCTTTAAACTGCCCTTAATCATAATACTTGCCGCTTTTTCCGGAGAAGCAAGAGTACTTGGAGGGATTAATTTTTTAAAACCTTCGGCCGGTATATTAAGCAAACGCGCATCATCCCATAGTTTCGTATCAATGCCCCCGGCACAGACGACTGATATATTCACCCCAAATTCCTTTGCTTCTTCCCGGAGGGAAGTAGAAAGGCTTATAATTGCTGCTTTTGTTGCCGCATATCCAGTATTAAAGGGAGATGGAACTACCCCGCCGATCGAGGACATATTTATAATGCTTCCGCTTCTTTGTTCCGCCATTATCTTGTAACCTGCCTGCGTGGGGTATAGTACCCCAAAAAAGTTTACATTAACGATATCTTTCCAATGTTCTGCCGTCATATCCCGTGCATCTGCCACCATTGCATATCCAACGATATTAAACAGATAATCTATTTTTCCATATTCAGTTTTGACTTGGTTGAAACAGTTTTCGACTATCTTTTCATCGGTCATGTCCCCGGCAAACAAAATAATCCGGGCATTCCTGCCTTTTTGGCTTTCCTTAAATTCTTCAAGTCCTTTCCGGTTGATATCCATCAGGACAATGACACATTTTTCGTCCCCAAGCTGTGTGGATATTGATTTTCCTATGTCGGAAGCCCCTCCGGTTATAACCACCACTTTCCCGCTAAAATCCATACTCTCCTCCTTATCCTTTTAAGGTTTTTATTTCTTCTGCCAATTGCTTTAGGGTTATATCCTCAACGGCTAATAGTAATCGTTCCGGAATCTCAACCCCAAATTTTTTTTCCACTTCAATGGTAAATTTGACCTGCATATAAGAATCGGCTATATACATCTGCAATATTGAATTTTCATCTTCAATATCCGGTTTTGTACCAAGCATCTCCAAAATTTGAAACAGTTCTTTTATAATATCCATATCCATCATCTCCTAAAAAAACAAAACAAACAGCAAAACCGCTGCGCATAACGCAAGGATTAGCCAATCTGCTTTTTTTGTATATAACTCAACTTGTGTCCTTACTTCCGAATAATTCCGCGACTCCATTGCGTTAATGATTTCATCTGCCCGCCGGAAGGTTTGAGTAAGCAGGGGAAAACTGATGTATTTTATCCGCAAGGCAGGTTTTTTTTGTAGCTGAATGCATCGTGATTTTTGTGCATCCATAATTTCTATGTAATTATCAAATATAAGGGGGATTAGTATGAAAGTAAGACTTACCATAGTAGCAATTCTCACTTCGGAGATAAATGGGAAAGGCCGCAAAATCCATTCGACGGCATTTCTTAAAGAAGAAAGGGATGTGGTCCCTGAGATAACTGAACAAGCCATGATAATCAGCGTAAGGCGCCCTGCGAAGCGAAGCCCGGTTATTACGCCTTGCTGTGAAATATTTGCAATTGGGAAGTTTGGGATTGGTTCCCCGGGAATGAGGAACGCATTTGAGATAAATACAATCAGAATTAAAACGCCAAAGAACCGCATATCTTTGAGCAGGGCGCCAAAAGGCAGCTTTGCCGCCCATATTGCCAGCATTATTAGTGATATAGGCACAAGATAGTGCGGCAGTTTAAGGGCGAAACTTGCCGAAAGGCTTAATAATAGCATACATAGTAATTTAAGCCGGCAATCCATCTTGTGCAATATAGTTTCTTTGTGAAGATAATGGAAAAATGTCATTCCAGCCATGTCATTAAGCTCACCTTTTCTCCATTTTTTAGAGGCATCCGGACACCGTAATTATTTGAATTTTTAATTACTTCTTCCGGTTTTCCGTCCTCTGCTAACCGCCCATTGTGAAAAATAACCAGCCGGTCGGAATGGGCTAACACTTTTTCAAGTTCATGGGTGACAACAATGACGGTATGGCCTGCTTTATGCAGATTTACAATCTGTTTAAGAACAGTAATAATACCGGGATAATCCAAGCCGGTAAAAGGTTCGTCAAAAATAATTATTTCCGGGCCCATCGCTAAAACCCCGGCAATCGCCAGCTTTCTTTTTTGCCCGCCTGACAAAAAATAAGGGTTTTGCTTAGAAAACGCCGTAAGCCCGGTAATTTCTAAAGCCGTTTTTACCACCCTCTTAATTTCATCCGGTGGTAAATTTAAGTTAAGCGGGCCAAACCCGACATCTTCCTCTACTGTTTGGCCGACAATCTGGCTATCGGAATTTTGAAAAATCAACCCGATTTTTTTTCTTGCTTCCACAATATTTTTGGTTATCGGTTTTCCGTCTAACAGCACTTTTCCTTTTGTCGGAGTAAGCAAGCCGTTCAAATGCCGGATAAAGACGGTTTTACCAGAGCCGTTGGCACCCGTGATTATTAGAAATTCCCCGCTATTTATCCGCAAGGATATATTTGTAACCGCGGTTGTACCATCGGGAAAAGTATGGGTTAGATTCTGCGTTTCCAAAACCGGCATTTACTCATCACCATCATCAGGCTGCTTAAATGAAGCAAAAACCATTTTTTGTTTAAATTGAGGGAGAAAAGCATACCCCAAAGCAACGGCGGCGGCAATTTTAATAACTATTCCTGCTGTAAAAGGTATGAAGCCAATCGTAATTGCTGCCGGCCAGCTTAATTTCATATTAAATTTTAACCACGGCACACCAGCCAAATAGAGAAGAATATTTCCGGCAATCAAAGCAATCATGAGCGAAATTATTGTTACTTTCATTTTTGTTGTTATAAAGCCGATGCAAACACCCATCAATATATATCCGATTATGAAGCCGCCGGTCGGGCCGAAAATAACGGCAAGCCCTGATGTGCCCCCGGCAAAAACGGGCAGGCCGATTAAGCCTAATGCCAAATATAAACTGATGCTGATAAATGCATATTTGAAGCCAAGAAATAGCCCGGCCAACATTACAAAAAAGTCAGCAAGCACAATCGGGACAGGCCCGATTGGGATAGGGATGCTTATATAACCCCCAACAATTATAAGGGCTGTGAATAACGCGCAGTAAACAGTCATGCGGATATTAAGGGTTTCATAATTTTTCATACTTTTATCTCACCTGAAATAAGTGTTTTGATTGCACCTTGCCCTGTCTTTATAATCAAATGGCCGCAGTCATTAATATCCAATACTTTCGCCAGATATTCGTCATTGCCTTCTATCACTGTGACAGTAGTATTCAGCATAAAAAGCCGCCTTTTATATTTTTCGAACAGATGCTTTTCATTTAGTTTTTCTTCACAAAGAATACGTTTGATTATTTCTGCGGCAAGAAAGTCTCTTGTAACGGGTGATTCCCCGTCCGGATATAAGGAACCGGCGATATTTTGAAGCGATTTGGGAAAATCTTTGGTTTTTGTTGTGATATTAATGCCAATCCCAAGAATAATTTTACTGGTATTTTCAAATTCGGTGATTGCTTCAGTCAGAATGCCGCATATTTTTTTCCCATTGAGAAAAATATCATTGACCCATTTTATTTGGGGTTTAAGATTGCAAATATTTTCTATCGTTTCGCACACACATAAAGCAGCATAAGCCGTAATTGCGGTTAGATTATTAAATCCTAATTTATCAGAATCTAAAATAATACTCATATAAAGCCCGCTTCCGGGCGGAGAAAAAAAGCTCTTATTATCCCGCCCTTTACCGGCGGTTTGCCGCTCAGCTAATATCACTGTTCCATGCGGTTCACCTGCTATTGCTTGTGCTTTTGCTTCCCTGTTTGTGGAATCTATTTCAGTATATACTTTAATAGTTATATACTTCCTACCTTTCTAAATTTTGCATATCGCGCGTTAACCAAGCCAGTTGTTTCCATTTTCATTAATATATCAAGATTAAGTTCAATATAACCGGCAATAGATTGTATCGTTTTATCGATATCCATGTAACCGTCGTGATGAACTTCATCAATAATATCATCAATTAAGGCCAATTTTTTTAGTTCTTGCGCCGTAAGTTTCATAACATCGGCTGCTTCTTTTACCCGCGAACTATCTTTCCAGAGTATATTCGCAAAACCTTCCGGTGATACGATTGAAAATATGGCGTTTTCTAACATCGCGATACGGTCAGCGACCGCCAAAGCAAGGGCACCGCCGCTGCCGCCTTCACCAATTATAATTGATATAATCGGCGTTTTGAGCCCGGACATTTCATATAAATTGCCGGCGATTGCTTTTCCTTGTCCGCGCTCTTCTGCTTCTATACCGCAGTACGCACCCTGGGTATCAACGAGGCAAATCACAGGCCGGTTAAACTTTTCAGCCTGTTTCATTAAGCGTAATGATTTGCGATAACCTTCCGGATGCGGCGAACCGAAATTCCGCTTGCTTTTTTCATCAAGCGTATTTGCCCCTTTTTCTTCAGCAATTATTGTGACGGGTATCCCATTAAATCTTCCGATACCACCGATAATTGCCATATCATCCGCAAAAAGGCCATCTCCGGAAAATTCGATAAAATCAGTGAAAAGTTTTTTTATGTAAACTATCGAAGTGGGACGTTTGGCACTACGTGCGGTTTCTACTCTTTTCCATGCTGTATATTCTGTATTTGCGCCCATAACCTCTCCTCAAATACCAGTCATAAAGCAACCAGGGGGTTCGCTCCATGGATTGATAATATTGCCGCTAATGTTTTTCTTATATCGCGCCGGTTTACAATCGCATCTACAAAACCATGCTCTTTCAAAAACTCCGAGCTTTGAAAACCATCCGGTAATGTCTGCTTTATTGTCTGACTTATAATCCGCGGCCCGGCGAACCCAATCAGTGCGCCTGGTTCCGCTAAAGTTATATCACCAAGCATCGCCAGGCTTGCCGTTACGCCTCCGGTTGTCGGGTTGGTCAAAACAACCACATATAATAATCCCGTTTCGTTCAAATGCCGTATTGCAGCGCTGACCTTTGCCATTTGCATTAACGATACCACGCCCTCCTGCATCCTCGCGCCGCCGGACACGGTAAACGCAATCAGCGGCAAACGTTTTTCAATCGCTAATTCACAGGCCCGGGTAAACTTCTCACCGACTGCATAACCCATACTGCCCATCATAAAATATCCGTTCATCACGACTGTTATGCACTGCATATTATCTATTGAGGCAATACCAGTTATAATAGCTTCATTAGACTCTGTACTTTCGCGGGCCTCATCAATTTTTTTTTCATAATCAGGAAAATCAAGCGGATTTGAACCAATAAGTTCAGCTTCCGTTTCAACGAAACTTCCAGCATCAAATGTGTACATAATACGCTGTGATGGTGCAAGCTTATAGTGATAATTACATTTTGGGCACACCATTTTGCTGATATTTAAATCTTCAACAAGAATAATGTTAGGGCATTTATTGCACTTATTCCATAGGCTTTCCGGAATCGGCAAATGCTCATTCGAGCGTTTATGTTTTTGTTTTTGTTTTTTGGGAAATAAACTACTCATTTAATAATCCCTTCTTCAATCCAGGATGTATCATATCCATTTGACTGGAAATCCTGATGCATAATGATTTCCATTAAAAATTCATCATTAATATCAACACCTTCTATATATAATTCCATAAGCGCACGTTTCATCCGCTTAACCGCCGCATCACGGTTCGGGGCATGAACAATAAGTTTTCCTACCATTGAATCATAATAGGGCGAAATTTCCCAACCATCATATAATAAAGATTCAAAACGAATGCCAATACCTCCGGGTAAGTGCCGGATATTGACTTTTCCGCAAGATGGCATAAAATCCTGCCGGGGGTTCTCGGCATTGATACGGCATTCAATCGCATGGCCATCTATCCTGACATCATCTTGAGCGAAACTTAAAGGTAATCCGGAAGCGATGCGGATTTGCTCATCAATAATATCTATCCCGGTAATTGCTTCCGTTACCGGATGTTCAACTTGTACGCGGGTATTCATTTCAATAAAATAGAAATTGCGGTCAGAATCTACCAAAAACTCAACCGTACCTGCATTTATATAACCGCACGCTTTAGCAGCGCGAATAGCCGCTTCCCCCATCTGATTACGCAACTCGTCAGATATATACAAACTTGGGGCTTCTTCAATTACTTTTTGATGCCGGCGCTGCATGGAGCAATCGCGTTCGAAAAGATGTACGGTATTGCCGAATTTGTCAGCCAAAATCTGAATCTCGATATGCCGTACTTTTTTCATAAGTTTCTCAATATATACTGAATCATCACCAAAACAAGCTAATGCTTCAGATTTTGCCCCATAAAACGAATCCGCCAACTCGTCCGGGGTGTCCACACGGCGAATACCGCGCCCGCCGCCGCCGGCTGAGGCTTTAATGAGCAGGGGAAAACCTATTTTTTCAGCAATGGTTTTAGCTTCATCAACATTAGTCAAAATGCCATCGCTGCCCGGAATTACAGGTATCCCGCTATTCATCATCAAACAGCGCGCCTGCATTTTGTTACCCATTTGCGCGATTACTTTATATGGTGCCCCGATAAAGCAAATATTGCATTTTTCACAGATTTCGGCAAACTTTGCATTTTCGGAAAGGAACCCGTATCCCGGATGGATTGCTTCTGACCCGGTAAGAACTGCCGCACTCAAAATATTTTGAATATTCAAGTAACTATCCTTGGGGGCACTTCCACCTATACATACCGCTTCATCAGCCATTTGCACATGTAAAGCTTCGCCGTCTGCCTCCGAATAAACAGCTACGCTACGGATTCCCATTTCATAACATGCCCGAATAATCCGCACCGCAATTTCACCGCGATTTGCAATTAGAATCTTTTTAAACATAGATTATTCACCGGTTTTATTGTAGCGGAATAATAACTGGTTAAACTCTACCATATCGCCTTCTTTGACAGCAATTTCAATGATTTCCCCATCTTCGGCCATATCAATGTTATTCATCAGTTTCATTGCTTCAATAATACACGCCGTTTGTCCTTTCTTAAGTATGTCCCCGATTTTTATCTTTTCTTTTGGCATATGAAATATGCCAACCATGGGTGACTTTACTTCACAGCCGGATTCATCGGCAGTTTGAGATACTACTTGTGGTTTAGGTGGTTCCTGCTGTAAGGGGGCAATTACGGAAATATCCGATTGCAGGCCCGTGCGCTGCTCCATACGGATACGGAAAGACTCCTCCTGCACCTCTAATACTGTTAATTGTGAACTCTGCAACATTTCTATTAGTTGCTTGATTAAATTAAGATTCATTATCCCAACCTCTTTTTTATGTAGCATTTATTTCATCTTTTTTACAATTTCTAATCCGACTGTCATTGTTCTAATACTGCCTAATAATTCTATCTCAACTTTTGCTTGCATTTTATGACGGTTAATCTTCTTAATGACACTTTCTAATCCCATAAAAACACCGCTGGTAATAATTATTCTGCTTCCTTCAATAATACCTTCAAGAAATTCCATGCAATTATTTTCATTTAATAGAGTTTTAAGGAAAGCACGCTCATTTTCTTTTATTGCTATTTTATCTGAATCAGCATAACTTAGTAATTTAAGAGCCACCCGGGATTTTTTTATGTAATCGGGGGCACAAGCTAAAAATTCATTTTCCGGTATTTCAGTTTGCACAAATACATAACCGGGAAACATAATTTCTATCTCTTTTTTTAATTGTTTTTCTTTCCTGAAATATGATTCTTTCATTGGGACAAAGGGTAACACAGCTTCCATTCCCCAGAAATTGCTGATTTCTTCTTTGGCTTTATATTCTTGACCTGTTTTAGCCATAAATACATACCAATTAATCATAATTATTACACCTTTTTAGACAAAGACTAAGCTTCGCCCTTTGACCTGCCTATACTACCGGCACGCTACAGAACAAAGCTTATGTTCATTACTGTTTATCAGAGCGACCCGCCGACTACTGATCCATGTAATTACTTTGATTTACCATAGAAATTGTATAGAAACATTTTTTTACTATTTTTCGCTATAAACCGCATTATACAGCATAAACAAACATAATACAACACTTATTTTTCTTTTGCCCAAGTTATTTTGTTCCCCACTTCTTACCAGTAAGATTTTAGAGCTATTTTTATAGTTATATTATACTGTTTGTACGGCTAATGCTTTGAATGAACAATACCTCCTTATATTAACTCATTTTTCTTTTTATAGGAAAGACATAAAGATACTTACTCATACCGCAGCGCCTCAATCGGGTCCAATTTCGCTGCTTTATTTGCCGGGTAATAGCCGAAAAACAGACCGATACCTAAAGAAAAACCGACGGCGATGATGATACTTTCCAGCGTAGGAAAGGTACCGGTATCAATCAAAGATGTCCCCGCATATCCCAAAATACCGCCAAGCACCATCCCGATAAAACCGCCGATTAAACAGACAATCATACTTTCTACAACGAACTGCATCCGGATATTGCCGTTGGTCGCCCCAAGGGCTTTGCGAGTGCCGATTTCCCTGGTTCGCTCGGTAACGGAAACCAGCATAATATTCATTACCCCGATCCCGCCGACAAGCAACGAAATTCCGGCGATGACCGAAAGGCCGATACTAACGGTATTAAGCATGGTATTAAGTGAATCGAGCATACTTTCCATGCTCATTGTCTGGACTTCAAAATTTTCATTGTTAGTATAATAACGGTTCAGAAAACTCTCGATTTGATGGGCAAAAGCAATGCTGTCAACCGCACTTTCGGCTGAAACTGTAAAGCTTGTATGGCCGTCAAAAGCACCGGCCAGTTTTTTCGCTGTTGTCATAGGGATAAACAAAGACGTAGTTAAATCCCGTTCCGAAGCACTTGACATATTGTAAATAGACATCTCGAACTCATAAACACCGATGATAATAAAGTCATAAATTTCCCGGCCAATATATACCACTATTTCCTCGCCTAAGGCTTTGTTGGTATCACCGCCGAACATATTGTTGACCAGTCGGTCGGAAACGATCGCGACATTGCGGTTCCGGTCAATGTCACGGTCTTGAAAATTGCGGCCTTTCAGCATATTCGTCCCTTCAACAAAGAGGTATTCGGTATTTATTCCGGTCAGATTGATATTGGCATAACGGTGGCCGTCTTTTGCCTGGCCGCCGCCAACATTTTGGGAGATGCTGATTCCGGCGATTGCATCATCATAGCGGATATATAATGCTTCAATCATCTCATTTGTGATTAAATCATCTTCCGTGATATTGCCAAGGCGGCGGCCGCCGTGCATTTCACTGTTCTTTCTTTGCAAACCGACATTGATGTTGTTGACACCAAGCGAACCCATCGCCCCCGTCACCGAGGAACTCAAGCCACTGCCAATTGTCAAAATGCCTATAACTGAAGCGATCCCGATAATAATCCCCAGCATTGTCAGGAGCGCGCGCATTTTGTTTGCTTTTAGGCCTTCCCAGGCCATACGGATGTTTTCTGTGATATTCATGATATTATTCCTTATACAAACAATCCATCACTCATAGTCAGGACCCGGCCGGTTTCGGAAGCAAGTTCTTTGCTATGGGTAATTAAGACGATTGTTTTTCCTTGTTCTTTGTTGAGGGTATGGAATAAGTCCATTACCAGGCGTCCGGTTTTGCTGTCAAGCGCCCCGGTCGGCTCATCGGCCAGAATAATCGCCGGGTCATTCGCCATTGCCCGGGCAATGGCCACCCGCTGCTTTTGGCCGCCGGATAATTCATTCGGCTGATGATAAAGCCGGTCCCCCATCTCGACCATCTCCATCAGTTCGCGGGCGCGGTGGTTACGGTCACGCTGGCTCATTCCGCCGTACATCATTGGAAGCTCGACGTTTTTGACCGCATTCGTCCGCGGGACAAGATTGAAGTTTTGGAAAACAAAGCCGATTTTCTGGTTCCTGATCGCCGAAAGCTCAGCATCACGTGCATCTTCGATAATCGTATCTTCAAGGGTATAACTGCCTTCTGTCGCCCGGTCAAGGGCCCCGATAATATTCATCAGCGTTGATTTGCCGGAACCGGAAGCACCAACAATTGAGATAAATTCACCTCTTTTTACGGTAAGGTCAATACCGTGCAGGATTTCCAGTTCATTTGGCTCACCGATATAAAAACGTTTGATGATTCCCGCCATATTTATGATAATATCATTCATTTATTTTGCCTTCCTAATCTAAAACCCGAACATTATTCCGCTCATATTGTTCCCGCTGGAAATTATCTGGTCAGTTAAGTTAACTGTCCTGCCAATCAATTCACGATAGTTTGACGGTGTATTAATAATCGTAAGGCCCTCTTTGATTCCCGCACCGCTTATTACGATACTTATGTCATTTTCAAGGCCGGTTGTTACCGGTATTTCGACGATTTCATAAGCCATATCACCGTAAGAATTTCCGAGGAATTGAAGCACCATAATACATTCTTTGCCATCGCCATTTGTATAAACAGCATCGTAGGGTACGGCAAGGATACTTTCCTGGCGTTCGACGATAAAGCTAAGGCGGACACTCATACCAATCCGAAGTTCAGTATCGGTATCAGTCACCTTGATCCTGGTTGCAAAAACAGCATCGCCCATTCGATCAGTATCACCCTGCATATTTTTGTTTGAGGTCGGGGCAATGGAAATGACAGTACCGTCATATACTTTATCCTTTGTTGATTTAATCGCTACCGGCATACCTACTTTAACAGTAGCAACATCATACTCGGAAATCGTCGTTTCGATGATTAAATCATTTACATCTTCAATCACGAATAAGACACCGCTTGCGACATTACCTATCGCCGCAAAAACAGCAGTCACCGTCCCCGCTTCGCCGGCTGTCACTTCAGCATCAGCTAAGTTTCGCAGCATCCTTTCATACTCAAGGTCCGATAAATCGGTATTGGCATTTAAGCGGGCAGTGGTCAAACTATTCAGGTTTTGCTGTAAAGAATTTTGAGCGGCTTCTTCAGCGGCAGTTTGTGATTGTAGAGCCGTATCGTAAGCCGCACGGGTTGTTTCAATGTTTTTCGCATAATCCTGAAGAGTAGTATCGGCGGTGGTATAAGCCGCACTTCGCGACCTGACAGCAGTGTCATATGAACCTTGCGCTTGCTCTAAAGCTCTTTCCGCACTGGTTAAGGCCGTGCTTTTCGCCGCAAGGTTTGCTACTGCTGAATTTAAAGCTTCTTGAGCAGCTTTCGTAACGTCTTTTGCTATATTTAGCGCATCTGCTAAATCTGTATCAGTAGGGTCGGCATCATAAGCTGCCTGTTTTATACTCTGGTCAGCTACTGCCGCTTCATAAAGCGCCTGGGCCTGATTGCGGGTATTGGTCGCCGAACTTCGCTCATTCCTTGCCGTATCAAGAGTTGACTGGGCCTGGTCGCGGGCAAGTTTAGTACTGTTTACCTGGCTGTCTTGTGTTACTAAGCTTGAATTTGTCCCATTTTCTCTTGATGCAAGAAAATCATTATAAGTCTTAATAGCCCTTTGCCAATTTTCGTAAGCTGTCCGGACACTTGAATTAGCATTTATCAAACTGGAATTTGTCCCGCTTTCGATGGAATGACGTGCCGCCTGATATGTATCGTTGGCGGTTTTGATTTGTTGGGCGGCGTTTCTTTCTGCATTCGCCATACTGATTTCTTTTGATTCAATCTGGTCTTCCAAACTGGCAGTATCAAGAGATAAAAGCGGTTGCCCAATCGTTACAACATCACCAACTTCAACCAAAACATTATCAATCCGATAGTTTTGTCCGGAATAAACTTTATGCGAATTATTACTTTCCACTGTGCCGGTCGCATTGATAGTATATTCGATATCCGTAATCAAAAGTTCGGTTAAGTCCATCCGCGATACCAGATTATCCGGCAGGCGGTCACTGGGGCGGAGGATAAAAAAGAGAACAATTGCGGCGGTTATTACACCGCTGACAATCCATTTAGGTTTGATTTTTCGCTTGCGTTTTACTTTAACCTTCGTTTCTTTATTTTCGGCCTTATTCTTGTTAATAAATCTTTCGGGTAATTTAGTTTTCATTATGTTTCCTATGCTTTCATAATATCTTGAGCAAATTGAAAAGTGGCATTATGAGCTTCTCATATACGAGTCCCTCATAATACCACTATATCGGTTTTGAAAAATTTGTCCATAAAATCAATCGAAAAAAATATGAAAAGTTTCTAAAGTGAATTGCATCATTATTGTGTGGGCGGTTTGCCGTGAACAGTAACGACTACTTCGCCGGCTTCTGCGCGGCACTGTTGATTGCATCGGCCACACAGTTAGCATATATACCTGACGACGATTTCCCGCCCATATGTACTTTGTCTGAAGCTAAAAGATTTACCTGTGAACTAATCGTATTATTCCAGTCGGCAATTGTAATAAAATCATAAGTATCCGGTAATCCCCGCATCCATTCCGCCGTTGCATTAGTAAGCTTTGAATTGTCATTCGCCCGCCCGTCAAAAGGGGTAACGAAAATCAATTTGTGCCCGGGATTCAAAGTTTCGATCATTTCATTAAATAACTTTTCGTAATTGTTTGCCCCGTTAGTACCAAGCGCAATAACAACGAATTCACGTAATTCACCGCGATTTTGCAAATCAGTCAGAATACCATTACCATCCCTGACCGGCCGCCCGACTTCGGCTTCAACAACACAATCGGGAATTAAATCCTGCATTGCCGGGGCCGCCCCGAGCGGTACCGAATCGCCGATGACCGTCACACCCCCGCTGACACTTAATTGCAGCGGGGCTGGTTCCGGCGGCGGGGCAAGTACTTCCGGTACTTGTTCTACTGTTTCCGTTTGCGTTAGGTTTGGCTCAGGGGCACTAACCGCTTCGCTTTCGGTTAATAGATTCATTATAAGCGGCCGGCCAATATCATAAAGAACCGGCTGTCCGGATATATTCTGCACTTTCCGCTCAAGGGCGGCAATATTGTCGGCATCCTGTTTGACATAACTAATCGCAAAATCAGTTTCAATGCTGGTAATCGCCGGAGCGCGGAATAAAACAACGGCATTAAGAATCAGCGCAACAACTAATGAGCCGGTAACAACCGCGGTTACAAAACCTTTGTTCTTCAAACCGCTCTCATGCCCCGAAGGGATAAAGACCCGCTCAGCTTTATAGAACATCAGGGCAGACAAGATGAAAGTCAAAGTAAGGGTTACTAATGAAGCAATTAAATTATTAATAAATAAGGTCGAAAAAACGACATAGAGCGGCCAATGAAACAAGTATGCATCATATGATACATCAGCAGCCCCCCGAAGCAGGCGTGGTTCATCTTTCTCCGGCGGAGTCAGGCAATGCAAAGCGTGAGTTCCATAAATAAGCCCGACTGTCAAAAGTGAAGTAAGTAAGAAACCGTAATGATAAATAAATTCATCGGCAAACTTGTATTGGATGGAATCATAAAATATCACAGCAGCGAAACCTAGGGTAATTATAATCGCACCAAATACGGCAAGTTTAATATGTTTCGGCTGCCAACCTGCTGTTCTTTCTTTCTGATGTTCCACCCCCCATATTGCGGCGGCAAACGAGCCAATAAAGAAAGGCATTGAGCGGGCAAAGGTATTAAAATAAATCGCATCAAGTGAAACATCGCTATTGTACATATTTTGCAAATATAAGTATGAGCAGACGGCAAAAATGCCGGATACTATCAAAACCAAAGACCTGAAGCATATAAAAACTTTTTTGCTTTCATCAGCAAAAATAGCTTTCGCAAACAGGGCAAGGACTGCGCATATTAACCCCCAAACCAGATAAAACTGCATCTCTAGCGCCAATGACCAAGTATGAATATATACCTGGGGAAGTAAACTTGATTCATAACTTCCGCCGGTTACTATTTGCATCCAGTTCATGACCAAACCAAGGGCCGATGAAACTTGCTTCGTTATCCCAACGGACAAATCAGGTGAGGCTAATAATAAAAACGGCAGGGTAAAAATAACGGCAAGATAAAGAGGAATCAATATCCGTTGCGCCCGCCGTTTGTAAAATTTAAACAAGGCGAATAAATCCCTTTTCCAAACTTCTTCAATAATAAGGGCGGTAATAAGGAAACCCGAAAAGGTGAAGAAGATATCAACACCAAGAAAACCGCCGGGAAAATAATCGTAAAATAAATGATAACCAAGAACAAGGAAAAGACCATAAGCACGTACCGCAGCAAACCATTTAATCCGCATAACGAGTCACCTGTATCCCTTCTTCCCATATTCCGTGAATCACTTCATCCCCGTTGGTAAGGATGCCCACGCCGTCAAAAAGGCCATCTTTGAACTCTCCCTCATATGACCAGCCTTCCGGGCTAAAGTATGAGCCATTTCCATCAAACTGTCCGGCAGCAAATGTACCTTGGTATACAACTGCACCACTTCCCAATGTATATGTACCCTGCCCTTCGGCCAAACCGTTAACAAAACCGCCGGTATATACCGACCCGTCCGGAAAAGTGAATGTCCCGGCACCATTTTGGCCGCTGTCACCTAGAAAACCTTCATACCGCCACGACTGTCCCGTGAAAACATCATTTGTTTCACCGCGTTCGTACTTAATATCATTATTGTTGAACTTGAAATCCCCGCTAACAATTTGGCCTTCAGCAAAGTTTCCTTTAAAACTCCAGTTATTATTATTACCAATATAATTCCCTGCACCGGCAAAACGGCCAACGCTAAAATCACCTTCAAAATGGCCGCCATTAATAAAAGTCATCAAACCATGGCCGGTGAAACGGCCATTCCTTAGGTCGCCGGTGTAATTAAATTCATTAAAATCTTCATGGAAAACTTCTTTCAGACTATCGCCGCCGATTGCGCCAAGAGCATAGGCGGCAAAAAGTGCGACTACGGTTATTATCGTCACCGTTATCATTATCTTTAGTGATTTGCCCATCCTACACCTCATGTTTGCACTATTGTTGCAAAAAACATTGCAAAACATTGATTTTTGAACTATTTTAGCTATAAATGGTAATACCAAAATCATAACACATCGGGCCGGAATATGCAATTTTCTGTTGATACTAATTTTCGCATTAAAAAACACCGTTTTTTCGCACGCAGCTTAAGAACGGTGTTTTAAATCATTGCAATGAAAATTTTTTTATCCCATTTGTTTTGCTACTTCGGCGGCAAAGTCTTCTTCTCTCTTTTCGAGGCCTTCGCCGGTTTCAAAACGGATGAAACGTTTAACCGTAAGATTTGCATTATTTTCCTTGGCAGTAGCGGCAACATATTGGCCGACTGTCTGTTTGCCATCATCGGCCCTGACATAAACTTGCTCTAACAAGCAAATTTCTTTGAGCTGTTTTGCCAAACGGCCAACCATCATTTTTTCGATGATTTCCTGTGATTTTTGCTTTTCAGCCGGTAACTGTGAGTTTTCAAGTAATGCCTGTGCCAGTAAAATTTCTTTTTCTTTTTCTTTATATTCTTCTGAAATTTCATCAGTTGAAACATGAAGCGGTGACATTGCTGCAATCTGCATTGCCAAATTGGTTAAAGCATCTTTGATACTATCATTTATCACATCCGTTTTAGCTTCAATGATAACACCAATCTTGCCGCCGCCATGGACATAAGTTGCAACCATTCCGTCCGTTGCTACTACTTTTTCAAAACGGCGGATATTCAAGTTCTCGCCAATCCGGGCGACTTTTTCCACTAATGCATCTTTAATCGTTTTTGAATTGTCAACTTTCCAGGCTTCGGCAAGGAAAGTATCAATATCAGTTGCATTTGTTTCGGTTGCCTGTTCGGCAACGTTCATGACAAATTCCTGGAACTCTTCATTTTTTGCGACAAAGTCAGTCTCTGAATTAACTTCGACCACCGCAGCGACTGTGTCTGATTTCCGGGCTACCCGGCATAAACCTTCAGCGGCTATCCGGCTGGCTTTCTTTTCTGCTTTTGCCTGGCCATTCTTCCGTAAATATTCCATCGCTTCTTCTATATTTCCGTTGCACTCACCCAGAGCTTTTTTACAGTCCATCATTCCGGCGCCGGAGAGTTCACGTAATTCTTTTACCATTCCTGCTGTTATTTCCATCTTTAATTCCTTTCATTTTCATAATTTCTATTATCTGCAAACTTTGACCTTGGAATCTATGATTCGTTTAATGTAAAATTTGCCATATGAAGTCTAGTTTTTCTTAAGCGGTATACTCTACTGTCATAAAAATTTTCTTTAGTTTCAAGCTTTTGCCCGGCACCATATCTTTATTCAGCGGCTTCCGCAACTATTTCTTCTATATCTAATACTTTAGCGGCCGGCGCTTCTTCAGAAACAGGGGCTTCTTCGGCGGCTTCCGGTTTTTCAGATGCTTCTTTCATAGCGGTTAAAGCTTCGGCACCTTGGTTTGCTTCGATAACCGCATCAGCCATCTTGGAAACAATTAATTTCACGGCGCGAATCGCATCATCATTACCAGGGATAATGAAATCAAGTTCTTCAGGGTCACAGTTAGTATCACCAATACCAATTAAGGTGACACCAAGAGAATGAGCTTCCTGGACACATATTCTTTCTTTTTTCGGGTCAACAACGAAAATCGCATCAGGCACCCGTCTCATTTCCTTAAGGCCGCCTAAGTTCTTTTCAAGTTTTTCCCACTCTTTTTTGATTGCAATAACTTCTTTTTTCGGTAAAATATCAAAGGTACCGTCTTTTTCCATTTTTTCAATGGCTTTCAGCCTTTCAATCCGGCTTTGAATAGTTTTGAAATTGGTCAGCATTCCGCCAAGCCATCTTTCACTTACATAAAACATACCGCAACGTTCAGCTTCGGTTTTAATCGCATCTTGAGCTTGCTTTTTGGTTCCGACGAAGAGAATTGTACCGCCCTGTGAGGCTACTTCGAAAATTGCCCGGTAGGCTTCGTCAACTTTTCCGACCGACTTCTGCAGGTCGATGATGTGGATTCCGTTTCTTTCGGTGAAGATGTAAGGAGCCATTTTGGGGTTCCATCTTCTGGTTTGGTGGCCAAAATGCACACCGGCTTCAAGTAATTGTTTCATTGATATAACGCTCATGTTTACCTCCATTTGGTTTGTTCTTCCGCTACAGTAATTTCCGCTTTCCATCCAAACATTAGAAGAATGATGCGAAGCAGCATTCTTCAGTCATGAAGTACTAATAATTTTTAAATGCAGTCTTTTGCACCTTAGAATTACTCTTCATGTTGGACACCAGAAAGTTAATCTTGCAACGTGTTTTTTTCACAACATTCGGATTATAACACAAAAATAAAGGCTAGACAAGAAGATTTTGCGAAAAGTGGCTAAATGCGGCTAAATGGCTAATTAATTGTTGCGAAAAGCGGCTGAATTAATAAAAAAAGAATTGCATAACATAACAGGTGTTATGATATGCAACTCTCTCAAGAAAAAAATCAATGTATTACTACTAGAAAAAGGAGCCAAAAATGTTACCGGTGGAGAAATTATTAGTAAAACCTCCACTGGCATTGTAGGTATTAGATCTTGTTGCTTCATTTGCGGCGGTAAAGTCGATTAATGAAGACTGGGCCGAAACCTGAAAAGCGAAAGAGCCGGTGCCATGGAATAATGATTGGACTGTCGACATATTGGCCTTTTTGAAAGCATTTTCATCTATTGACATCCTGCCTTCAGCATTTACGGTTATGCCTGCCTGGCCAAGCAGATTCTTGTTGGCATTGGCCATATTGGTCAATGAATTAATCCGAGAGGTAATGCTTGAGGTATTTGATTCACGGCCTTTTTCAATAAGATTATTGAAATCATTAACAAAAGTCGAAACCGCTTTGAAAATAGCATCGGTATCCAACCCTCTTGTAGTTGTTTTAACACCTTTGTCATCTGTGGTGGTGATATTCGTTTCACTAAAAACTGACCGCGAACCGGTTGCAAGTAAAGCATCCGCTGATTTCTTTAATGTGTCCGCATTATTCTGGACATCTCTTAGCTGTTTGCTGCTGTCTCTTGAAGTAGATAAAGAACTATTGACCATTCCATTAACCCGGTCCCGGTCAGGGCCGTAATAGGCGTTCATCAGTTTGCGGTAACTACCGTTTCTGATACTGGCATGATCGGAAAGAAAATTAAGATTCGCGGCTCCGCCGGCAACACCTGAACGGGTTGGCAGGCTATTGAGCAACATCGAATAGTCCCCTCTGGTATTGTATCCTGTTAAAGCTGTCATATCCATCTTCATATGTTCACTCCTTTGATTGTGGGCGGCTATCCTTGCCGGCTATCCTGTTCTTCAAGATAGCTTTTCATATAAGTTGAATTATGAAATATATTCAAGTCATTTGCTTAATAATAGCATAAAATCTGGTAAAAATCAACATAAAAACATTGACAAATATATATATATTTCTTATATCGGTATATCTTTAGGAAAACTTTACCTTTTAAATTGATTTTGTGAATAAATTTACATGATAATAAATTTTGACGATAAAAGTTGACATTAAAAGAAAAAGGGAATAGAATGATACCTAGGTCAAAAGGTTATGTGATTCATGCAGCACGTAACAATCCGTAGATATCAACCGTAAGCAGGAATGGCGGAATGGCAGACGCGCACGGTTCAGGTCCGTGTGAGGGTTTCCTCATGAGGGTTCAAGTCCCTTTTCCTGCATTTTTTATAATTTTAAAGGTACATGCTTATTCAAATTCCCAACTTCGGCAAAGATTTTCCAGTAATGTACCCATATTTTCAATTGCATTTACATTATTTTCAATATTTTTTGCAAAGTTTATGCAATTTTCCCGGAAAGAATCGGAAGTAATATTATTTAAGAGTTCCGATATAGTTTTGGGGTTCCATAAAGCTGGTGGTAAATATTCGGCAATTTTGAGTTGCTTTGCTTTAGCACCATTAAACGGCCGGTCAACATAATCTCCTAATATAAGCTGCGGGATACCGGCTAAAGCGGCTCCGCTTAATGTCCCAATTCCCCCATGATGGATAATCGCTGAAACAGAACCTAACTTGTTACTTAAGTCCGGAATATATTTTATCCATTTTATTGACTGCGGAAGATTATTTGGCACCATTTCTTCATAACGTGTAAGTAAAACTGCATTTTTTCCAGATAACTTACATGCCTCAACACTAAATGGATAAAATTCAGGCTTTAGCATTTTCCCTGTGCCGCCAGTTATTAAGACCGGCTTTTCACCATTATTATTTAAGTATTCAAATTCATCTTCATTTGTTTTCGTGAATTTTGGAAGAGGAAATCCAACCGCTTTTATTGGTTTCGGCCAAATATTATCAACCGGCGAAAACCACTCCGGCCATAAAGCAATATGCAAATCAGCACTACTTTGCCATTCAATCCAGCTTTTTATCGGAGGTAATCCAAGAGTTTTACGTAATTCATTTGATTCCTGTTTCAATCCGGTGCCAAACAAGTGATCAAAAGCTAACATGCTATGTATTTCAAAGGGGTTCATGAATACACAAACTAATGGAATATTAAATTTTTCAGCAGCAAGGAATGCGGATAAGCTGGAGCGATTTTTAGCTAAAATAATTGAATCCTTTGGCGTTAAGCTACTTACAATCTTCTCATATTCAGATATTTTAGTATCAATATTTTCATATTTTTCTCTAAATGCACTAATAGAAGCATAATCATTTACTGATAGTATCTTAGAATTTAAATCATTTATATATATAAGATATTCTTCTTTTGTTTCCCAGGGCACAAACTCTAATGACGCATTGTATGCAAGTTCCTCATAATAACTATGAGTAAACAGTGTAACCTTATGCCCTCTTAAAACAAGCGATTTGCCAATATTTATGAATGGAATTATATCTCCATCAGTCCAATGAGTTGTTATTATAATATTCATTATTTTTTAACCATCTGCTCAATTATTCTATTTATTTTGTCACTGAAATTTTGATTTTTTGCCTTTTGGGAAAAATCTCTACATTTTTTCAGCGTACCCGGTTGAAAAAGCCTTAGTAATGCCTCCGCAAGAAATGCCGGTTTCCACATCGCAACAGGCAAAAATTCTGCTATTCCATATTTAGCAAGTCTTGCTGCGTTATCTGACCTATCGGCATAAAACGGTAAAATTAGTTGCGGGATACCGGCATAAACAGCTTCGCTTAAAGTACCTATCCCGCCATGATGGATTATTGCTTTCGCATAATGCATCACTTCTTTGAGAGGAATGTGTTTGCGTACGGCTATACCGCTTTTAATCGATATCGGGATTAACTCGTCATGCGGGATAACTAAAAGAGCTTTTAGTCCAAGCATATAACAGGTGTCGTGTGCGACCTGATAAAATTCCGGTTTTATCATCTTACTTGTTCCGCCGGATATAATAATTAGTTTTTCATCCGTGCTAAATAGTTCGGCTAGTTCTTCCGGTATTTGCGGGCTATTTTCGTCTTCATTCTGATGAAAATCCAATGTAACTAGGGAAGACGGCCATTCATCACCTTTATCAGCGAACCAATCCGGCCACAAACCAATTGATATTTCAGGTGAGCAAATCCACTCGGTCCAATTTTTAATTGGTTCAAGCTCAAGTTTAATTCTAGCTTTATTAATTTCGATAAGCATTATTTCACCCATTATCATTTCATGGATTGACAGATGATCTATGTAATTGGGTGCAAGAAATACCGAAGCAACGGGAATATTGTGTTTTTCTGCAGCAATAAGTGCAGAAATACTGGAACGGTGCCGGAAAATAATAACAGTATCACTTCTATCACAGTACGCGATAATCTTTTCATACTCATTAATAAGTTTTTCATAATTGTGAAACTTTTCATTAAATGTAACCGTTCCTTGCAAATTATGAATAGGGTCACTTAGAAGCATTAAATTATCTGTCATTTCCCGATGTTCTTCTTCAGTATCCAACGCAACAAACTGAAGCCCGCTTTCAACAGCAAGCTTCTCATATACACAATGCGTAAATATAGTGACATCATGTTTGTTTTGCTTTAAAACTTTTCCCATCCTGATAAAAGGGATAACGTCCCCGCCGGTCCAATGTGTAACTATTAATATATTTGCCATTATTTTATACTTTCCTGTAATTTAATTCGCTCTTCATCAGACATGCCCTCTATTAAAGTAAGGATTTCCTGAATATCGTTTTCATCAGCATTTTTAACAATCTCACATTCGATTATTTTTGCAAGGTCGGCTATTGATTGTCCTGCGGTTAATACATCTATTAAAGATAAAGTGATATTAAATTTTTGATTTAAACTTATTATCGATTTTATTGCTAATAATGAATGTCCGCCAAGTTCAAAAAAATTGTCATAAATACTGATTTCATCTAAAAGCAACATTTCTTTCCATAAAACGGAGATATCTTTTTCCATTTGGGTCCTTGGCAGGATAATTTCCCTTTCATCATAGGTTATTTCGATTGGCTGCCCGCCAAGCGCTATCCGGTCTACTTTACCGTTTAAAGTCAGCGGTATATTACTTACTGAAATAAACAAGGAAGGAATCATATATTCGGGTAGTTTTTTTCTTAACTCATTTTTTATTTGTTCAGTAGTTATCGTATTATCATCACTAAGGCGATAATAAGCAACCATCCGGTGATCAGAATGAGATAAAGTCTGAATAACTACGACAGCTTGAAGAATAGCCTGTAAAGTTTCCATTACCGCTTCAATTTCATTAAGTTCAATCCGGTATCCGCGAACCTTAACCTGCAAATCAGCCCGCCCGATATATTCAAATGAACCGTCGGCTAATTTTTTACCAAGGTCCCCTGTTTTATATAAGCGGGTGTAATTTCCATTATCGCAGCGCAAAGTAATAAATCTTTCTTTCGTTAAATCAGGTTTTTTATAATAACCTCTTGCGACACCCTCACCGCCGATGTATATCTCACCAATTTCACCATTATCAAGTATATTTAAATTTTCATCAAGAATATAAACAATTGTATTGTCGATTGGTTCTCCAATCGGTACAACATCTTCACCGCTACTTACCTTTGTAAACGTAGACCAAACCGTTGTTTCCGTAGGCCCATACATATTCCAAACACTACCACATAAATCAACAAGATTATTTGCCAGACTGCGCGGCATCGCTTCGCCGCCACAAACAGCTTTTAGATTTTTATTCCCTTTCCAACCAGATTCAATAAGAATAAACCAACAAGCAGGAACCGCCTGAAATATGGTTATTTCATGTTTTTTTATTAGATCCATCATTTTTTTGCCGTTATAGGCGCAGTCATCATCACATATTACAAATGATGCCCCGGCATATAGAGGTAGTAGCGTTTCAAATATTGACATGTCGAATGAAAATGTTGTTATTGCTAGGATGCAATCATTTCTATCCATCCCCGGATGCTTAAGCATTGAACATAGAAAATTATTAAGTGCATTCCGTGCTATTTCAACACCCTTTGGCTTTCCCGTTGACCCGGAAGTATAAAGAACATAAGCAAGGCTGTTACTATTGATAGTTAAATTTAAGTTTTCAGAACTTTCGTCAGATATTTCATTCAGATAGTCATTGATTGTTATCTTTTTTATTGGCAAATCAAACTGAAGATTAAGTAACTGCAATTTTGTATTGCTCAATATCATATCAATCTGCGAATCTTTTATTATATATTCGAGACGTTCGGAAGGATATGCCGGGTCAAGCGGTAAAAACGCACCTCCTGCTTTAAGTATCCCTAAAACAAAGATAATAAAATCAGGTGTCCTTTCCGAATAAACACCTATAAGCACTTCCGGCCCAACACCAAGTTTTCTTAAATAGTATGCTAACTGATTAGCACGTTTATTAAGCTCATCATATGTGACAAAGGTGTCATTAAAATGAAGTGCGGCCGCATTTGGTGCTTTTTTAACATTCTTCTCAAAAGCTATATTAATATCAATTAAATTATCCATTGTTGCATATCCTTTCCATTCCAACTAACTTATTAATCTCTTCCGATAATTCACAGATTTTAAGTCCGGGGTTTTCAGCTATAATTTTCAAAATTTCCTTAAAACATTCAATAAATTCACATATCATTTCGCGAGTATAGAGGGCGGTATTGTAATCAAATCTTCCGTAAAGGCCGATATCATCATCATCAAAAAGAAATAGTGATATATCAAATTGAGATGATTTAATCGGGATATGTAAATACTTTGATATTACCCCATCTAAAAACTGATCATTATCGCGGGTATAGATTTGATGAAAAATAAACATTATCTGAAAAAGAGGCGAATAAGCCGGCTCACGTTTTCTATTCATTGAATAATAAACATGCTGCGACGGTACATCATTATACTTTAATGTTTCAAGTATGGTATCTTTCACTTTTTTAATCACTGTACAAACAGTATCATCTTTATTTATAATGGTTCTATATAATAGCATATTAGATAAGTCACAAATTAAATTTTCTAAAAAATCATAGTTTCGTATTGAAAAAGGCGAACCAATTACGATATCAATTTTATTTGTAAATTTGAATATCAATATTTTCAGAGCAGAAAGTAAAACAGTAAATAAGGTGGTATTGTTTACCGCCGACAACTCTTTTAATTTCTTTTTGATTTCTTTATCAATATAAAATTCTTCTGATAAGCCATTAAATGTTTGCATCGTGGGACGCTCTGATTTCGGCGGGAGAGTTATATTTTTGTCATAACCTGATAATTTAGCTGTCCAATCAAGTATTTTTTCTTTTAGGCCGTTCGTTTCGTAATTTTCTCTCTGCCAAACTGCAAAGTCAGCAATTTGGCGTTCAAGTTTCGGAAGCTTATGCCTCTCACCAAAAGCAAACCATGAATATAATTCCTTTATTTCTTTCATTAAAATAATCTGTCCGCCGGCATCACAGATAATATGGTGCATTCCCCACCAGAGAATATATTTTTCATTTGATATTTTTATTAGTTGAACCCGAAATAACGGACCTTTTACAAAGTCATAAGGTTCTAGGGAAAGGTCACTCAAAATCTCTTGAGCATAAGCGATATGATTTTCCGTATTTTTAAATTCAATATCAATAACCGGCAACTTAAAATTTGAAAATAATAAAATTTTTTGAAAGATTCCTTCATCATTTTCAATAAAAACTGTCCTAAGAACTTCATGGCGCCTGACTATTTCAGTAAAAGTTTTTTCTAAAGCATTTATATCTAACTGGCCGGATAATTTATAAGCAAAAGATAAGTTTAGCGCAAGGTCATTAGGCTGTAATTGATTTAAAAAATAAAACTCTTCCTGGCTAAATGATAAGGGAAATAAATTTAAGCCCTCATTGCGTACTTGTTTTTTGATGTTTGTTTTTACACGTGTTTTAGATAATAGATAATAGAATAACTCAGTTTTATTTTGCAAACTATTATTATTCATGTTGGTATATCCTCTCTATACTTTTACTAAAGTTTTTTCATTCCAGTAAAATCTAAAAAAATCTTGCTCCGCACCGGTAAGGTTTAAAAAATCTTCTTGATATATTCTGGAAAAAAATTCAATCGCACTTATTTTAAAATCATTTGTCGGCAATTGCTCAATCAGTTCAGCTATTTCATCTTGCGAAGCTTGGTTTAAATGGCGATTATAAATATATAGCATTTCTAATGAATTTCTTAGCAACTCATCAGTAAAACTTTGTATTTCATAAAAAACGGATAAATCTGCTTGAGTCCGCATTTTTTTCTCAACATTAAACCATTTTTTCAAGGTATTATCAAAATCATTAAGCGGGGTACTGAAAACCGGACTATAAATACCAAAATCATAAAGCGTTTTATTTTGATATGCATCCAGTATCCTTTCAGAAGTTCCATAATGTCTGCTATATACATGGAAAGTCCCAACAAACCATGATAATGTTCCAATTTCGTTGCTTGTCCAAAATGACATCATTTCTTGAAGAACTGACCACTCAAAACTATTGATACCGCCAAAGCCCCATACGGCATCATTTGCCCTTACGGCAACATCTAAATGTAATTTGCCGTCCCGCTCCATGAAATGTAACCAATTATTACAGGGTACATCTTTGGTTTCAATATAATCACGTTCAGGGTCAAAAATAACCATTGCAGCTCGTTTGGTATTACAATCCTCATTAATCAATCTAGCGACTTCTTTAAATTGGTCTATACCTTTCCAGTTTCTAAGGCGAGGGCCATAAGCTGCCCTCCATACTATTCCATCATCAGAAAATTCAGTTGCCCTTGGTAAATATCGCGAAAGAAATGCCATATCATCCCGTCCGCCTAAAACCCACATTGTTTCCGCTATAAGAGAAAAGATATTGTTTCTCCGATGTTTTAGAACGAGAACTCTTTCTTTAGGATGCGTTATCTCTAATAATTGCGATAATATTTCTGTCTGTTCATTTCCTCTTGTTACGATACGGGTACCGTTTCTCATTATTTTTTGCAATATATCAATAAAAGCAACGGTTATATTAATTTTCATAAAACACTCCTAACTATGTCATGCAATTTCGGCAATAAAGCATCAATATCAGAATATTTAATTACATTAATACTGTCGCATCCACTTATCATTGCCGACAACTGTTTTTTATTGTTCTCTCTAAATAAAGCAACAACCGGAACTTTTTCCTTAACTGCTATACCGATTTCATATCCAACGCCCAAACTCGGATAAGTCACTTCTGCAACTACTACATCTGAACTTAATAACCAATCTAAGTCTCTATCATGTATATATTTATCAGTGAATTGGCTTTGTCCTGCTAATGAAAGGCTATAGTCACCAACATGTTCAGTTAATACCTCACCATATTCTTTTAATACAGCAATAATTTGATTGTAATATTCAACGTCATCTCTTCCGGCTCTTATTGAACCTGCAAAATAAATTTTCATAGGTACCTCCTTAATATTTAATCTTCAGTTTTATTATCCACAACCCCTTCAAAAGGTTTTAAACCGAAAAACTCACGCCCTTTCATAAATCTTACTACATTGATGATACTGCGAATAGTTTCATCAATAAGGAAAGTTATAAATAAACCTATCATCCCAAATCCAGCAACAAAAATAAGTATATATGATATAAATACAACCAGAGTTGTTCCAAAGATTTGTCCGTATAACATCCATTTTGTATCACCCATACCCTGTATCCCAAGCCCGATTACATTGTTGATTGATCTTGGAAACATTGTTATACAAATAATCAGCATAAATTGTGCCGCCGATTGAATCATTACTTGATCATTTGTAAACAATGAGAGTAAACTATTTTTAAAAACTAAGAATATAACAGAAATAGCAGCACAAATGATTAAGGCAATCCACATACATCTGAAGCCTATACTTATTGCAAGTTTATGATTCTTTTCCCCCGTTTTTTGGCCAACTAATGTTAATGTTGATCTGGCAAAACCCATATATATTATGTTTGGCAACATTTCAAATGAGAAAATTAAAGTATAAATCCCCGCGGACATAATATTAATTAAATTTAAGAAAGATATTACTATTATATTACCGATATTCCAAAGAGAAGATTTAAACCCGGCCGGAAGCC
>Ga0131853_10002147_pt1 | contig 35394 bp, 29 predicted proteins | sample TergutLab28metaG_FD_92764 | JGI IMG/M metagenome (GOLD analysis project Ga0131853, IMG submission 92764) | Labiotermes labralis P1 segment gut microbial communities from Petit-Saut dam, French Guiana - Lab288 P1 (version 2) (version 2) | ecosystem: Host-associated > Arthropoda: Insects >... | reverse complement strand
CGGAGAGTATATACCGTGTTTAAAATATTCAGTACCTATATTTGTTGAATAAATATATAAAATGCAACTTTAGAGGTTAGCGGTGCGGTACGACTACTATAGTTGACATTAGGCGTCAAAAGGTTAAACTCGTTGTATATAGCTTGAACTTTCTTGGGTGCAATAAATCCAGCAGGAACATTATACAAAATGCCGTCTGTAACTGCGTCGTGGGCTTACTTGAAATCTGCAAGTAGCTGATAAACTATTTCAGCGTACTCCTATTTGTTAGGGGGACCGCGGTAGCACAGTGGTTAAGGTGCTGTGCCACAAATCGGAAGGTCGCTGGTTCGATCCCAGCTGGTATCAGTGGATTTTTCATTGACATAAAATCCTTCCGATCGCACTATGACCATGGGGTCGACTCAGCCTCTAACAGAAAAGAGTACCAGGAGCATTTCCTGGGGGTAAAGGCGGCCGGTGCGTAAGGCTGACAACCTACCACCATCCTGCGCCATTGTCACGAAATCTGGGAACCTTAACTTCCTGGAACCCTCTGGGCCTGTCCAGGCCTGTAACGGGACTGATTTACCTTTTACCTATTTGTTATCTTTTTGTCCAGTAGGTGATATAGAAGTATTTCGTCGAAATCCATTCCTATAATCCCCACACAGTCTGTTTGCGGATTTAGGTCTTTTGGGATATTGCGCTGTGTTATTCGAAACTCAACCCAAACGACGGTGTCACATCCCACAAGACTTGGAAACTTCCACCATCACCCCTGTGAGAACCTCAGCTCTCTCATATTCTTCCACTTATGGATGTTGGAAAAGAATGTTGATTCAACTGGTACGAGAGTTACTGCCAGTGATATGCCGTGAAAATTACTGCATTAGTTTCATCGTTCTGCGTGTAGTAACATACTTCTTACGCTGCTGGAGTCAGATCTTCCTTGTTGCAAAAGAATTTACGAGTTTCTTGACCTGAGAACGGACTTTTCTAGCAGTTTCAACGTCGAGGGTCACTTAGCGAAATTGCTAATGACTCACGTGTACGGTCTGAATAATTTTAACCCCACGTGTGTTCAGTGATCGACAGGAATGAGTCTGCCTGTCCAAATTGGTTTGTAAATCTGCAAACAGGTTATCCCTACTTACAGAGTTCTACGCAAGTAACCCTACATAAATTCACGTATGCCTCGATGCATGTCGCCCAATATAATTACTGTTTATTACTTTTACCTTTCAGGTATTCTCTCTGTCTGTCTCTTTTCCTGAAATATCTTCCAGTTTCACATCTCACATGACACGTCTCCAACATTTTTATGGCAATGGGCCACACCCGTTAATGTGGGCTGGTTCACGGGCCGCACGTGCCAAAATATCAGTTGGTGGTGGTGCACTTACCTGCCTAATTGATTGTGGTGATTTTATGGTAGATACGCATTTTACAAATGTGGAACGGGTCGCGGGTTGGAGACCCGTGCTGTGCATTGTTTTGCTTATCGCCAGTCAGTTGGGTGAGGTATAACCATATGAATGTAGCTTGCTTCCTTCGAGATAAGCATTTTGAACATTCGTCGTTAGATCGTGATTTCTATGATTCTGTCTCTGTAATAACCTAGACCGGGGCTGAGGAACCTATGGCACGTGTGCCCAAAATGACACGTGGAAAGATTTCCTTGGCACGTGGCATTCACTGCTGTCTATATTGTGCAGAATACGTGTTTGTGTGTATGTATGTATATACATATATATACATACATACGTCTGACTGCGTAGAAATTCTATACGAATTACCGTTGCTACGAAATAGTAATAATTTTGCATATTCGGGAGCGGTGCGAAATGTTGACTGGATATTTATCATCTGGGCGCCGGCGTGGCGGTGACTGGGCGAATACGTGAAATTGGAAGCCTAACACGACCATATTTTGCTCTTACAAGTTCCCATAGGCACGCAAAAGAATTTTTTCGAAATTTATAGACAGTTTGGACACACGACCTCAAAAATGTTCGCCAGCCTTGATCTAGACCCTCTTGTAGCTCAGGTTTTTATATTCTGTGTATTATATATCCGTGTCCTGTTGATCTCCACATTATCATATAAGTTCTCCACAGCTACAAAATCAAACCGTTTGAGATATTAACCGGTTTCTGTTCTTTAACTACCGCATCGCGTACGCAACTTACTCCATGGAGCAGAGTCCTTCTTGAGAAGCTAACCGGCCCAGCTAGTCAAGAAATTCGCCGCATTTTATGGAACCCGAATATTCATTACCGCATTTACAAGTGTCCGCCACTTGTCCCTATCCTGGGCCGGATCAATCCAGTTCATGCCCCGCATCCCTGTTCCTGAAGATCCATCTTAATACTATCCTCCCATCTACGCCAAGGTCTTACAAGTTGTCTTTCCCTCAGGCTTCCCCACCAAAACCATGTATACCTTTCCCCTCCCCATATGTGCAACATGCCCCGTACAGATCATTAAGCTCCTCATTATGTAGTTTACTACACTTCTCTGTTACCTCGTCGCTCTTAGGCCCAAATACTCTACTGAGCACTCTATTCTCAAACCCCTTCAGCCTACGTTACTGCCTCAGTGTGAGCGACCAAGTTCCACACCCATACATTCAGCATCGCATAACTTTTTTAAATGTAATCTATCCATGCAAAGGGTTTTTGTCTCTGGTTTACTTACCGTCAGTCGTTCCCTTAGTTTTGTAACCACCGGTCTGTGATGTGTCACACTCAACTCGCAGACGTCAGGTACACTTGAATGACATCCACTGTCTGTTAAGGTGTGACTAGTCTGTTGTGAGTCTTCCTATCAGAAGTCTAGTGTCTGAGTGAATGTTATATGTGAGAATACCGCGCCCTTGCAACATAACTCATGTTTGTAAGGACATAATCTTGTAGCAGTGCATGAGCTACTCTGTCGCTTTTACATATCACCAAAATTTAATTGTTACCAGTTCTGTGCGCAAAACTTAACAGTAGTCCATCGCACGTGGTGAATGGTGAGTATTGTATCATACGACGTTGTCGACGTGGTGATTAGAGCGTAGTTCACTGTGGCTGCAGAAATTTGAAGATATAATTCGGTAGTATGTGGCCACCAGTCTTCTAATCTTGGCGCCTTGGTCATTAGCCACACGTCGGGGTGCGTCCAAGCTGTTTACAGATTCGGGTTTGTGCGTCTTTGTTCATTACGTTAGTGGACCAGTGCTGTGCACAGTGAATTCTTCTGATGCAACTTTCACTTTTATGAGTTCACGGCCATGAAGCTCATTGTCAGAACTGTATAGTGTGGGCTGCGAAGTCCCAGGCTGAATCTTAGCAGAAACAGCAGCAGCAGTAGTAGTAGTTTCTGTAGTAGGAGTAGTAGTTTCTGTAGTAGTAGTAGTACCTCGCTTAGAGACTATAACCCTCAGCTGACTGGTCCCTTGTCATCCATACTTTGGAAATTTCGTGTATAGTAAATATATTTAAAATATAAGTTCGCTGACGAATTCTAAGTAACTGGTGATATACCCGTGGGCACCTTGAGAATTCCCCATGTGTGGTTACCGTTTTCACGGAAATTGTTTCTGTGTGATTCACTCTTACACGTTGCAGACTTCGAGAGACGCTCTGAAATCACGATTACGCTGAATTGTACTGATAAATCCCCCTTGTGCGTTTGTAAATAGCCTACGTACAATAAAGAGCTCCGGCTGTACAACGGTTTTCTTTATTTTAATCTTTCCGCCATCACGACATGTTTCGACCATTTGCAAGCAGCTTGTATAAACCTACAAAGGAAGCGCGCACAAGTTTCCAGTTAAGGACAGGGACATCACTACAAATATTTTATATATAGAGAACATTGTAACATGGAACAGTTATGTGATTATATTCCACGGAAAAACTTTGTGATCCCACTGTTGATTTTATTGAAAATATGTGACATTGTACGTTTGTGTATTTTATTTGTAATTTTATGCAAACTGCCTGAAGGTGGCTGTACAGTACGTTCGAAACATTCGCCACAAGCGATTAAATAGGGGTTTTGTGCGGATTGGTTTATTTGTGGCGTATTGACAGGCTAGTACTTGGGATAGCATAAGCGATGCTGCAGCCGATTGGGAAAAGGCCCTACCTTTTTGAAAAGGACTGCAGTGCCGACTGAAGTATAGGTACCTGCCAATACGTGCTACTATTGCCATCTTTTAGTTCTGTTTGAAGTTACTAACAACTGCGCGACCTAGCGGCTTACCTTAACAATGCTCACCCTGGATCAGTTAGGTACACAATTTATCCGCGTGAAACCAGTTAACGAAATTTCCAGAAGTGGCTTACTCGTGACGACTGCGGTCATTCAGGATGTGATGCCCTATCGGTTGGTATATTTTGAAGTTTTTAAATTTATTGCCATTGTTATTTGAAGCTCCTGAAGTTCCCAGTGTTGAGATTTGGGGGTTTCCCCTGAAAACCAGGTAATATATTCCTCTGAATTGATGGTTACCATCTACCAGACTACGCGGTGTCATAATCACCCTTCCTGCATTTTTATAGGTGCATTGCTGGCATGTACTGCCTATGTCTTCTGGGTTGAAAGTACCCATATCCCTTCCTGCAGATGAAGGCGGCAGGTTTCTACATAACGCCTGTAAATATATACGTGACTGAATGGTATCGCAACCCAGAAGAGAGTATTCTTGAGTCACCAGTGTTAAAACCTGAAATCTCAGTTTCCTACTCTTGTTCTTGAGTCTTGAAGTTTATAATTTTCTTACCTATGCCCTTGGTTCCAGAAGTTCCAAAGTTTCTTACTCTTGTTTTTGACACCTTGTGAACTTGTTGTCAACTGTATGTACAGTCAGTTGGTGTCACAGTTTCCGAGGCGCGCTGTATTCAAAGGAAGGCGTCACACCACCTGAATGAGGTAATGAAACTACCTGCCAGGATGAGATGAAGGTCAGCCGTGTCTGCGGGCCACCGTGCGAGTCACGGCGTTGTGACGTCATTGTGACGACACGTGAGCATTGTGCGCCCCTACCTTTGGACTTCCTCCTTTTGTCTGAGAGGCTGTGACTGTGAGGGTATGGGATTTAATTTAAATGAAGGCATTATTACTGTTCCGACAGACAGTCTTCAGGGGGTTTCGATTTTGTGTTCTTACCAAATGTCCAGTTGTGCGGGTTAGTGGTGAGCAACCTTCTGGTCAAAAAAAAAATGCTTGCGGGTTACATCATAACTAATACCTGTTTTACTTATGTGTCAATAATGATAAGTCCTGTCTTCAGTAGTACAGATATTTTGGCGATAAAGCTTGTTGCAGATTAATATCACAAAATCTGAATGTTAAGACGTAGGCCGCTACTAAGAAAGACTGAAAGAGGCAGAGACATGCATTGGAGAAGCCCTTCGAGACGCTTGCTGTTTGGTCAAGTGCAGACGCTTGCTGTTTGGTCAAGTGCTTTCGTTTTTAGCCACAACTTGACTTCTCATTCCTAAACCTGTCAGCGACGAAGACAAGGAGCATAATAGTTACCTGTATGTGAGACGACGCTTTTGTTTATATTTTGATGTTACAAGTATGTTGTATTGCCAGTAATATACTTATAACGATATATTTGAGTATTTGTGGATAAAGTAATTATAGATAGAATATCGTGCCTTTCTATTCATGTTTCTGAAACCGCATCGCGGGCCGCTTTAGGAAGGTAGAGGGGCCGAATTTTCCTCATCGCTAGCTTACGTGAATACGGAGGTTCTGAGTTCGGACTTCGGACCGAGATTTCAAATCCAAACCATATCTTGTTCCCCGGATCTGAACTGTAGCCGGACCTTGTGCCGTCATCAGAAAGGGCATTTGCACAGTAAGACACTGAACAAACATGATTAGGTATTAGGCCTGCAGTTGTAATTGATAGAGCGAGAACGTTACGGGACCTTCGTCATTACTACTTTACGCCTAATATTTTTAAGCCACAATGCTTACTGTGTATACACAATTGCTGCACTGTGCTCACGTTGTGTGTTTAATGTGATTTGCACAAATATCCGCGGTTATAACTGGTTGTGCTTTGGGAGAGAGATTCGGTGTGTTTTGTTGAGGAAGGGTCTTGTGTACGTTATTCAGATGAACTTCAGCCTTACTCCATGAAGCACAGTCCTTCTTGAGAAGCTAACCGGTTCTCATTCAGTCAAATTCCCCGCATTTTATGGAACCCGAAGGTTCCTTACCGCATTCACACGTCCTCGCCACCTGTCCCTATCCTGAGCCACCTGGATCCAGTCCATGCCCCCACGTCCCACTGCCTGAGGATCCATCTTAATATTATCCTCCCATCTACGCCTGGGTCTTCAAGTGTTCTCTTTCCCTCAGGTTTCCCTACCAAAAACCCTGTATACGCCTCTCCTGTCCCCCATACTTGCTGCATGCCCCTCCTATCTCATTCTTCTCGATTTCACCACCCGAACTGTATTTGGTGAGGAGTACAGAGACATTCAGGCGAAGTGAGAACCATTAGTTGGATAATCTCGAAGGAAGTGTGCTTAGGCAAGGCGTACAGGAAGGATTACAGGCTATTAAAATGAATGTTACATAAATATGGTGTGATTATGTGAGCTGCATCAGCAGGGTCCAGTGGCACACAGCAGACACATCGAAGGCCGTATGAGTGACTGGAATTCTCAAAGAAGGCTCTACATCCTGGTGTTATCTCCTTCTACTGGCTTAACTCCCAGCAACAATGAATTCTTGAGACGGAGCATGAGACAAGTGTATCTTATCTTTTAGATTGTAATAATGAGCCTGAAAATTAATTTTAAAAATGCTAGGGCACTGGGCAGGTTTCAATATGAGGACCGTATGAAGAATGTGATATGTTAGGCTGAGTGCTTCAGGTTCACGGGCCGCCGATTTGCTGGCCTGAGTTAGCCCGACAGCGTCTTCGTACTTTTCGTCAGCTCTTCAAAACATACCTGAATGGGCCTGCCTCTCAAAACGGCCTGCTCTTTGTTCAGTCTTTCGTAGTCTTCCTGTCGATTAACCTGCGAGATTTAATGGAAAATAGCTTGAATGAAGTGTACAGTTACAGAAGTCTAGACGTGTCGGAGTCTTTCGTCGCTGCTGTCATTTCGAGCGTGCATAATTTATTAGACGTTTCAAGCACAGTGATGACTGTGGGTGTGCTGTTTGCATTAAGTATCTTTTAGTTAATAATATACCATCATGCTGTATATAAATAACATATTGTCCATTTATTGGTATCTGAAATGTTTCGATCCTTGAACGATAATCGGGGAAGACGTTTTCTGAACACGATCATTAGCGTTTTGACAACAGCGATTTTAACACAAGTGACACGTATCAAAACATACAAGAACATGAAATTTATTTTAAAAAATTCTGAAGATATATATGAAGTATCATATACAAAACATTAGTTTATATCCAAAATAAGAATTGATTTCAGTTTATGAAAATTAATTTGATGTGGTTATTTGGTATATTTTTGTACCTGTTTAGTAGTTATGCATTGTCTATACTTAGTGGTTTTCCCCCAACATTTTTAGACACTGTTATTGTTTCGTCATGTGTATTCTATAGTTTGTTACTGTATGTTTTGCTAGTTTGTAGTTACTTCTCTGTAGTCGTTGTTCTTAATGTTTGTTGGGTTTTAAACCGTAACTACATAAAAAATGTAGGGCATATGCTATTTGTGTATGCCTGTTGGTGCATTAATTACATTATGTAACTTATTACACGGTTTCTAATGGATACTTTCAAGATAAAAATGGCTTCTTTGTGTGTGTGTGTGTGTGTCGCATGTGTTTCACAGTAAACAGCATTAATCCGCTTGTCTTTGTAGTGGAGACACAGGGAATACATTTTAAAATGTTATTCGGATTAACTTAAGCTTGAAATTGTTAGGACAAGTAGCAGGGGTCTTTAGGAGGTGGATTAGTTTGTGTGAAAGGGCGTCTGTTTCCCTGAACGCTGGCAGGTATCATGAACCGGCAACTGTTACGCTGAATACTACCGTCTTGCGGATGGCTATCAGGATATTTAACATTGGGAATCCAATTGCAGAGGTTAAATGGATGGTTAATAAGCTTGAGGGGCGTTAAAGATTGTGAAAAGATCAATATGTGGCAGGATACTCTCGTGGTGTGTTACAGTGACCTTCACTTACATTCGACTGCGAAAAATGAGCAATATTGCGGAAACGCTCATCTCCCTTAGCCGGTATTTGAACTTCGAATTCTGCACATGGTTTTTTGAAGTGGTTTGTTCGAAAAGAAAACATGGCCGTGGGCAGCCTGCAGTGTGAACAGTGTTCAGTTGCGGAGTGTTGCCTCTACAGCAGCGTGCTTGATTATGAGGTCTGCCTTCCTGACACGAATACACCCTCACTACATTCACTTTGCAGTCCTTGTATGTGCGGTGGAGTTCTGTCAGCAACTAAATTTTGCCAATGTAAAGAAGGGAAGTCGATATATTGATTGTGTTTCTCTAGAGGGCACTACGGTCGGCCCTTTGGCGGTGGAAGTTGTTTAAAGAACTCTTCCCGGGAGGGTGGGGGGTAACCAGTGTTGCCAATTTATGAAAGTTTCTTTCGAGATCAGTTGTTCAATGTGTGTTTCTGCCGAAATGTCCCCACCAGCTGTAGGAATTGAGAGGTTTGGGGTTTCCGCTGTGACTATTGCTGTTTTCTGGAATGAGACTCTTTAAACGTGTAGATTTTTTACCAACGTTTCGGAGGAACTGCTGCCTCCGTCTTCGGGGACGAAGTACACTTGCGGGGAAGAAAGTGGCTGTGTGTAGGGAAGGGAGGACAGTGCCGTGGTCTGGAAGACTGCATTCTCTGTTGTAGGCTAGTTGCTACTTTTTGTTCGGAAACGAATGCTTATATAAACTTGTCCCTTTCAGACACACCACGTGTCGTGCAGCATAGGTATATGAAAATATAATTATTTTCGCCCGACACCGTAAGTTGCGGTTTAGTGTTTCGTATTCAGGAGATATCGGGCTTCAAATCTCGACTCGGATACTTATTGGTTTTTCTCAGTACCCACAAGCATGCCGGTGTATTAGCTTACCACACGTCTTTGAGTCTACGGACGTTTCCTTACACGTGCTTTCCTCTACATGTTTCACTGTCATCCTCTCGTTCAATACTCTATAATTTTCGCAGCTGAAACGCCATAAAAGAATTCGAGAATAAGGTGTAGATATTAGGCCTCCGCAGCGGGAATTACTCTGCATTGCAGCCATTCCGGTGTTAGTGTCACAGTCAGTTCCTAACACATTGCCTGATCAACTTCTTTCCTCTGTTAGATGCTCAGAACAGTTCGCCTCCGAGCGCTGTCTCTGTCTCTGTCTCACAACTTGCCTTTACCAGAAACAGTTGTTTCTGGTAAAGCACTGCTTGAGGCGGTTTCGGTAAAATCGGTCAGCTGGTTGCAACGTACGAGTCGTCACTAAGGCATCAGCGTACACACAGAGTTGTGACCTGTTAAGCCGACACCTTGCAGCACACGTGTCTTTCTAGATATCGCGCTTTGTTACCGGTCTTCTGTCACAGTCCGTGGACACACACTTCAATAATTTGACAGGGTTGGATAATTGTAATGCGCCTTCTTGCGAGATAAAGTAACCCAAATGTGAACTGGACCGTTTGATAGTTTTAGTGTTATTGCATATGCCATGTCAGGGTGTGTTTACCCATGTTGTGTGTGTGTGTGTGTGTGTGTGTAGATATTTGGCAAATGTTTCCTATATGCTAGAACACATCACTCACGCGGCTAGCCACATCGTGGGCTGTTGCACGGATGGGGAGGGGAGGTTTATTGTAGTACGTCAAGTATTGAACGTGGTCGTTAGATTGCTAACTCTCCTTGTGAACACAAAGCAACCCTGAGCCCGGGTTGCGCAGTCAGTTTAGCGACTTGCTAGGACATGGACAGCCTACATTTACCAGCGGGCTCATCGTGTCTAGACGGGCCGTGGGCGCACGCGGTCTTCCTAAACAGTGGGTGTCGTGGGTAAGACGGCCGGGGCATGAAGGTGACTACCCACCTCCATCTGATGCCGACGTTAAAACGGCTGTAGCTTAATCAAGCAGCTGAGAGGCTTTACCTTTACAAAACAAGTTAGATATAACTTATGCAAGGGTGTGGGAGCTTGGGGTAGCATAGTCGGTATAGGGACTCTGCTACGGATCGGGATTCGAATCCCGACAGGGGCAAGAATTTTTTTTCTCTACTTGCATGCAGTGGTTTGAAGATGAAAAAATACTATCATGAGCTGCCAGTAAGAACTGAATAGGGAGTAAAGCGGACGGGGCGTGAGGTAGACCGCTCGTCTCTGTCAAGTTCCAAGGTCACAAATGTGTGCATCTGTACACCCATGGCGTGCTCAGGTATTCATAGTCACCGTCTTGTAGGGAATGTGCAGCTTCATGGCTGTTCTTACATGTGCTTTATGCTGTGCTGCATCCCGAACCGGATTAACCTCGTCCACACTCATTTCTCTAAGGTCAGTTTTAATAATATAGATCCATGGTCTTAAATAAGCTCTTCCTTTCAGATTTTCTGACAAAAATTTTGCCATTCCTTATTTCTGCCAGGTATGCTACATGCTCCTCCAATCTCGCGTGCTTTGATTTTATCATCCCAATAATATATGATGCAGAGTACAAATTATGGAACACCTCATTATGTAATTTTGCCTTCCTTCTGTTGTCTCCTCCTTTTAAGGACCAAGTATTCTGCTCTAGTTGTCTGTTCTCAGACAGCCCCAACCGTGTTCTGCTCTTGACGTGAGAGACGAAGTACCTCATCCGTACAGAAGAGCAGGCAAGATAATTATGTATTTTTAATATGTTCATTTTTGGGGGTGGATGGGATGTATGGCCAAGGATTCTGGACTGAATGGTAGTGAGCATTCGTGCAACATAACTTGCTTTTAACATATTCATGAATGCAGTTTTGATTTATCATCATTTCCAAACATGTGAACGGGCCTTATTTCATTCTTATATTGCAAGTTTTTTTTCTAGATGCTGAAATAAAGTAGCAATTACATTTTCAAAATGCATTTTGAGTTTCAGATATCTCAGATTAGCATTGGTGATTTTTGTGAAGACATCACCTTCAATATGAAATGCGTGATTAAATTATGATTTTGGATTCCATGTTGCTTGTAGTATCTGTAATTTTAAATAATTCAATGTATAACAGAACTTTCTTGCCGTATCAGAATTCTTTTTCAATATAATCTGACTAAATATAGTACATAGGCATGCATGAATGTTATGATCAGAAAACCTGAAGAAGAGAGATCTCTCTAAAGGCCTAGGCCTAAGTATAAATAGGTATAAATAATATTAATATTAGTCTGGTACATGACAGGGTAGGAGGGTGTGGACTAGATCCATTAGTATATATGCTGCATTGGCAAGCCCACATGAACACAGTAGGAAACACTTTTGTTTGCTAAGTGCAGGTAAATTTCTTGACCAGGGGGACCTTCTCTTTTCAGGAATAGAAGTTGGTTGAGAGTAGACAAACATGTCAAACTGTAACATCTGAGACTTTCATAGCAGTGTGGATTCGTGTTGCTTTCCTTCTAATTATGACCCCGTGTAATCTGGTAGATGGGTACCAAAGTTTCGGTGGAACTTGCCACCTTCATTTTCAGAATATCCTTGTCTTGAGGTGAAGACATACTTCCTAACATACCCACCACCAGACTTCATGATGTCATAACCAAAGACCACAATATAAAATGAGCCGTTCAGTTTATTGATGAAGATGTCACTTATGTATTTTGTTGCTTCCATTATTATTCTGTGGTGTTTATGCTATGTTTTCAAAGATAAGCAACCAATAAGTTCCTGTTTTTGTAGGTACAAGAGTCGTGGTGTGAGCAGCCAGTGCCCACGGGCGTCTCGTTACGCCTCATCTGCCTCTGCATCTGCTCCAGCTACAGCTGCATCCAGCCTGGAGCTTAGAGAGTTGCGTCGTCACAATTACAAGGCTGCCGTCCTGCCCAACAAGTCGGCCTCATATCTAGAACACCGGCGCACCCGCAGCAGCCGGGGCATGAACATGGGGCAGAAGATATCAGGCATGCAGCAAGACAGTACCTCATAAGTTACAGGAGCATTTAAAGTTGGGGATAGAGTAAATCATGTAGTCTGTGCCAATTTTAAGACGGTGTCTAAAGTGGGTGTTGAGGTTCTCGCAGCAGTGACTCTGAATATTGTCATCTTCTGGGATGTTATGTCATGTAGTCTGGTAGGCCAAGTACCAGTGTTCCTCCAAAACATAGCCACCTATCTAGCAAACTGCATGGCATCACATTTAAGACCATAATCTTCGGTGTCGTGAAGTTTTGACTTCATGTCCATTCTGTAGTAGGGGAAAAATGTTCAAACAGGGAAAAATATGTCAGGGCAAATTACTTTGGGATCTAGCCCCCGCCACTTTCAAAGTAACTGGGATGTCTGGCAAGGGTCCTGGAATTGAACCACTGATTTGGCTTTGGTGAATTTGTATAGCTGGTAGTAGCTTTTGAACATGTGTTTAAACAACTTAGCATTGGAAAATTTGAAGAATGAAGAAGAAAAACTCCTTGAGTCACCCCACACTTCTTCCAGCTGGATTCAGACCACTTTCTTTATATATATGACAAGTGGTGGGGAGGTATGAAGTGACGTGGATATGATCTGGGACTAACATACAGCCTGTAAAGTAAAATTAATTTTTTGTCTTATGATTTTTTGGAAAAAATATTGATGTTGATTAGCCCTTTTTGTGCTCCAGATAACTTGCCTCACAGTCAAACTCTCCTGTTATCTTTCGTTTATGATGATCACCTAGAGTCATTGTCAAATAGTGTTTCATGTTTTTCATTTTCTGATGAAGATTACTGTCTCCTGGGATGTAATACGAGGCGCTACCCAAAAATTCGGGGAATTTGACCATAATTTTTTTTTCTTACCGTAACTCCAAGTTCCCACCGTCTCCTTCGAAGTAGTCCCCTTGGACATGTATACAGCGATCCCAGCGTGTTTCCCATGATTTCATACATCCCTGCAAGTTCTCAAATGTGAGTGTGTCGATAACCTCTTGCGATTCTGCGTGGATCTCCTCAGTCGTGTCAAAACGACGCCCTTTAAGCTGTAATTTCATCTTGGGGAATAGGAAAAAGTCGCAGGGGGCGTGGTCAGGCGAATAGGGGAGGTGGGATGGGGAATCACTATAATTTTTTTTGGAAGTCAGGAATTATCGAACAACGAGTTGTCATGCTGGAGAAACCAGTCGTTGTTCTTCCACTTGTCTGGACGTTTACGCCGAATGCCCTCCCTCAGCCGCTTCATAACCTCACAGTAAAAATTGCCATTGACGGTTTGACCAGGGGGTACGAATTCCTTATGGACAATGCCTTGGATGTCGAAAAAAACGATCAACATGGACTTGACATTGCTGCGAACTTGACGCGCCTTTTTTCAGCCACGGTTAATATGGAGACTTCCACTGAGACGACTGCTGCTTAGTCTCATGGTCATAACCATACACCTATGTTTTATCACCGCTTGTGATATTGGAGATGAAGTTGGGGTCGTCTCTGGCTTGTTATTTGAGTTCCCTGCAGACAGAAACACGATGGGCCTTCTGGTCGTCGCTCAGCAGTCTTGGCACAAATCTCGCAGAAATGCGTCTCATGTTCAAATTGCCCGCCAGAATGCGTTGAACGGTCCCGTATGACAGTCCTACTATCCCACAAACATCGTGGATAGTTTGCCTACGATCTGCAAGGATAGGCTCGCGAACTTTTTCTATACTCTCCCGTGTTGTGCTTGTCGACGGTCGTCCAGAACGCTCATCGTCGTCGACAGACGTTCGTCCGCCGTTGAAGCGTTTGTACCATAAAAAAGTTTTGCTTTGGCTCATGGCATTATCTCCGAAGGCTTCCTGTAGTATTCAGTGGGCTTCTGCAACAGTTTTTTTAAAGACTGAAACAAAATTTGATGCAGATTCTTTGCTCCTTAAAATCCGTCATATCAGTTGTCAAAAAAAAATCGCCGGATCATGAAAATATAACCTCACAAAAACGCACTGAACTTAATAACACGTCCTCTCAGGTTGACAATTGTTGGCACACTGATTCACAAAGCATGCTGCTAGCCACATCTAGCGGCGGAAGGGCATACAACAACCGGTTCAGGCGCGCTGCTTAAATTCCCCGAATTTTTTTGTAGCACCTCGTATGTATGGTAGATGGGATGAAGATGTAACAGCTTCATCTTTAGAACAGGAGGAAGACACACAGGAAGTAGTTCCCACCACACTGTTGGTGCCTGTCTCCTGAAGTACACAGCATGACATCCCAGAAGACAAATACACTTCATAGTTAACTTGTGTGAGAACCTCACACCTCTTTGCTGTTTTGAAAGTTACCGGATTTGACATGAACATAAAACCCGTTAAAGAATGACATGTTACTCTACAAGTCGAAATGCCTATACAAAAGTAATCATTGATATGAGGCTACACTTTATCATTGAAAATGTTTTTTGCCAGACTGCCAAAAAAAGTAAATTGTTCAATTTTTTTCTGAACAGTATGTGTGTGTTTGAATTGCCCTTCTTACAGTTTGTGGTTTCATACCACCACCTGGTAGTCAGATTAACCCGAACAGATTTGTGAAAGAAATTTTCTAGGTCTGTGGTTTCCAGCCTTTTTGAGTATGGGGGGCCCCTCCATATTTAGCAGACCTCACATGTTATAATTGTACTTTAGGCTGCATTAATTGAGAGGATACCTATGACAAAAAGACTGTTATAGACTCAGTAACCATTGCAAGTGATTTCACATTTTATTGATCACAACTGCAAAAACAGACACTTGAAAAATCATATTGTATGTGTGAGAAATACTGTTATCTTAGTCCACAAACACCATGTTTGCTTTGAATAACTCCAGAAGCCCTCATGTATAATTTTCGTTTATCCATTCCCAAGACATCCCGAAATGGTGCCTTGCCTGCTCTCGCAGCTACATATCAATGGCACCAGGTCTCTGCTGTTACTGATATGTGTAATTTTTTTATTTTGTCATGTGTATGTCTTTAAATAAAATTAATATTTTAGTCAAGGAAGGGCCATATGTTGATGACAAGATGAAATATAGCACATTTGGAGGCAAAATTCAAAATATTTTTGAGACAGAATGGAGAGTGCAGTCATTCACATTTCAGAGATGATGCTGGTTGGTAATGGCTTAGTAAAGACATTTTATGTAGATTGTAATTTTAATTCAAGAAAGTGCCTTGTTCACAGCACCTTGAGTAATTAACAGACTGGTGACGTTACTGGCATCATGATATTTGCACAGGGGCATATTTAAGATATGTGCCAATTATAAATGTTGAAAATATGAATGTACTACTGAAGAGTGTAATGACTTCAAACATGCAGAAAAGGGCTGAAGCACAAAACTTGAAAGTACGAAACTCGTAGCTGTCATTCATTGCACACAACCTGTAAGACTGAATGTTGAATACTGTGAACACAGTCATGGCAGAACTGGAGGTTTTGGTGTAATTTTTGCTTGTAGAGGTATTAGTTCTTATATAGGGGTTCATGTATGTGGTTTCACTGGGAGAAAGCTGATAGCAGAAATTCAACAGAGACAGAATAGTTATAAATAAATTGTCATATTCTCCAAAAAAGTACTCAGAAATAATTCTTTTGCTGTGTGTGTGTTTTTTTTTTTGGTGTGAAGTACCTTGGCTGCAAAAGTGCCTTGTTAGAAGTTAATTGAATTTATTGTAGAAGTTTCATACATGTGAGAGTTCCATTGACACAGGAAAGAGGCTGTGTATGTTTCTTGCATTATCTGTAGTAAAATACTTCCGACGTAAAATGTGTGTTAAACTAAAAGCAGAGATATAGCACAGACGAGAGGTTGCACATAGTTATGTAACCAACTGAATGTATTTCTGAAGAGAATATTTTAAAATACGGGCAACGTGCATGTGACACAACGTTGAGGCACATTTGTGCAGCCATTGTTGCAGTGGAAAAGCAATAAGTGTCACATATTGTGTCTGTAGCCTTAGGTATCCAGAATTCAATGTGCATCCACCTTATTGTCATCTGTGGCCTGTCTGGCTGTACATTATTTTCCCACGTTGTCTCAAACAGCATGATTTAAAAAAAAGTGTGTTTTGACTTTCTCTACAACTTTATCTGAAATGTTTCTCATTTTAAGAAGAAATGAGTGAGATATAAACAAAAATGTATGTTGGTGTTAATGTAAAGTGCATGTTACCCTCGTCAGATTTCAATGAAACTTGAATTTTCTCAGCAGAGTTTTGAAAAATACTCGTATCAAATTTCATGAAAATCCTTCCAGTGGGAGCCAGGTTGTTCCATGTGGATGGACAGACAGACAGACAGACAAGACAAGACAAAGCTAATAATCACTTCTCGCAATTTTGCAAATGCTCCTAACATTGAAATCAGAATACTTCTACTATGACTACATAACAGAACAGTTGAACCGAGGTTTTGCCTTTGGAGTGAAACATGGCAATGAAGAAAAGAGGAAGTAAAGAATATGCTGTACATGCGATATTTCACAGTTCATTACTAGATGTAGCTTTACAAGACAGAGTATTCAATGAAAAAATAGGGTATTTACTGTGAACTGAGAATATAGTAGAGTAAGTAATAAAATGTCGAATTGTGAGATAATGACATAGTGAAACCCAGAAATAGATGAAAGTACTAATTTCAAAGCTTACAAACATTGAAGTGGGCTTACAGCAGCCAGTCATGGAGTTGCAAGATATTGTGTTAATATTATGGCCCTCTGGGTTGTGATTCCTTGTAGTGGCCCTTGTCAGGGTCAAGAGGGAGGCAGCATATTGTCATGACACACTGGAAAGCACCTACCAGACTACCTCATGACTGAACCTTTCACATTCGAAGTTCTCCCTGAATAGTTCATTCTCTGAGTTTTTGCAGCATATTTAAAGTACATTCATATTTTAACATTGAGCATTTACATCACAGTTACTGGCATCTTAGTGTGATATTGGATTAGGACAAAATTCTGTTTTCAAAGTTAGATTTTCTTATACCTCTGCCACATAGTGTGCAGTGGAATGAGATTGTTTTTCATCTGTAGCTGCACATTGTGCTGTTTATGAAGATTTTAAACAGTTCGTGTACGTGACCAAAATGTCAGTATCAAACGTTGTAACAGTATCTTTGCTATGTGATAAGACAGTCGCATGAATTTCTTTAATCCCAGCCAACAACCGAGCCAGTTTTGTCACTTAAATTGTAGTCTTTTATGTTATGACTCCATTTGGAACCTGGCTACTTCTGCAGTCAGGGTAGGAGGTGTTTTGTCATGACAGGATAGAGACATGCCTGAGACTTGGTGAACTGCATCTTGAAATAAATATGGGTAATTAACATGACAGGAGAGTTTATGATTTCCTTGTCACAGTAGTAGTGAACCTACAAACATTGTAAGAAAAATTTGTAAACACATAATGTGTGGTGTTATCATATGGCTTTGTTTTGTTGATAGGAGGTGTAAAGACTGTTAATCGTGAGAGCCCTCAACCCTACAAGCCTGTAATCCCTCGCGAGCTGGCCCAAGAGTTTGCTCGTCCAGCTCGCTTGGATGCCCTGTTGGACATGCCACCTGCCAGTCGAGACTGCCAGATGAAACATGCTTGGAATTCGGAAGATCGGTCACTAAACATTTTTGTTAAGGTATAGAATACTTCCATTGTATGAGTGTAGTTAATGTTGGTTATTTGCAGCACTCGCAGCAAGCTGACCGAACTTACAACTCGGCTGTAAGTTCAGGCCTGTTATGTAACCATGCAGTAATAACAGCAATGTGTCTAATTAAGTATCTTTTGTGCCCAGATCCACAGCAGCTGACACTGATATGGGAGTTTGCATACCAGCAGTGATGGCAGTATGTCCGTAATTGTTCAGTCTGTGTACTAAATGAGACACGTTGATTTAAAAACTGTATGCTCATGTGATAATGTAGTGCCATTCAGTGTCTTACAGGCCTTGCAAGTATTGCCATTCTGTTGTTACTTAATTCTGGGAAGTACAGTTCAGATATCTGCACCCAGTTCTGTGTGCTGTCATGGTTACAACACAGTGATTACAGTTATTCACTGCCACATAGTAAAAAGTTTTCCATTTCTGTTGTATTGAAGACAGTGTACCATGGGATTTACTGGAGACTTAACATGGTGTTATAACCATTTGTGAAGTCCAAAGTTAATCTACATTGTGTAAAGAGATTCAGTTTCTACCTCCCACAGATCACAGTTCATTGTAAGAATTGTGTGATATGTATAAGTTCATTGTGTTGCAGAATTCAGAGTGTCTTAATGTTGTGTCAGGTTGTATGTGTGGTGAGCACTGGGCTTTAAAGGGTTAATCTTGTTTTGGTTGGAAGATTGCTCTCTATAGGTAACATGTATGAAAGACAATTTAGTTCATTCTCAGCCCTGTGGTAGTCCATGTGTTAAGGGATATCACACACAGGAGAACAGCTAAAATTCTGGGTATTCTGTTTAATTCTGTAGTAATTTTGAAGTAACAGAAATAGTTGCTGAAGTTAATCCAGTGACACATGAGATATGAAGTACTTGCACGCAGCTGAGTCCACAAAACTGTCAAGTATTAGACAGCCTTGAGAGTTCCTACCCAAGACATGAAACAGAATGTACTGAAAATAAAATGTAATTATATGTAACAGAGAATCAGTCATGTGAATTAATGGTAAACATAGTGAAATCTCCCTCATTAATAGTGAAACAGTTTGTATAAATCGCAAATGCTATGTATATGTAGTAATGTAATTTAAATTCACTTCTTGCCTCTTCAATCCATCACAGGATGATGACAAGCTGACATTCCACAGACACCCTGTAGCCCAAAGCACTGACTGCATACGGGGAAAGGTGGGGCTTACAAAGGGACTGCATGTGTGGGAGGTTCATTGGTCTACACGTCAGAGGGGGACACATGCAGTTGTGGGTGTTGCAACGCAGGATGCACCACTTCATTCGGTAGGGTACCAGGTATGTATTTTGGGAACTGTCCGTTGCCAGTTAGTAATTCAGTGTGAAATTGTCTGGATTGTAGTGTAAACTGTATTCTTACTGATGGTAGATTTGATGTAGTTGTTATGACGTTAAGTATTAAATACTTACACAAAGGACTTTAAAGGTGAGATCACACTAGTATATGCATACAAAAAGATATTCATAATTTTGTAATTCTCCTGAAGGTGAGACTCCAAGCAAATATATTCATGTTACTTTTACAAATATAAATGGGTAGGAGGTACCACCATGGTACCAAATGATCGATTGCTGCATTAAACAGTTGCCAAGCCATAAAACAGCAGTGGCTTTGATGTATATACAGTGGACCTTCCCATGCGAACATGCTGCGCTTTACAAGCACAGATTTAGGTGGGTATCTGAGTGTGTGCCAGTCTGTATTCAGCAGCTGCCAAGCAGTGGAACATCAGAGGATGTTTAGCATTTTTGTAAGTAAAAGAGATTTCAAAAGAAGGTACAGGTGCAGTGTGATGTACTGTACTTGACATAGTGAGGCACTGTGCCACATGGTCCTAGAGAAGAGAGAGATTCAGTGTGTGCTAAAGAAGTGGGAACGGAGAAGTCAGAGAATGGATTGGTTCTTCCGCATTGATTATAAATTTTATGTCAGTTACACAACATTATATTACAGCTAGTGTTTTTGTTATATTTTTGTGGCATAGTGCCTTGGTGGTGATAGTTACCATAATTGATTGTGGTAATGGTGGTAAATAATACAGTTGTCCTCACTCAGTTTCTAAAGTTACTTCTATCCAGATGAATGATGTTGCAGTCTTCTGGATTTTGTTGCTTTGTAGTAGTTAGATGCTAGTGTTCAGCAGAGCTTGCTGCTCCTGTCTTCAAGGTGAAGGCCCTGTTTTTCAAACTGATGGTTATCATCTAACAGGCTCATTGGCATCAGACACTTGTAGACTGCAGTTTTGATACTGCCATGGGAATGGATCTTGCTTTGATTGCTGACATTTGATACCAACAAATTTCTTTGGGATTTTTCCATTTGGTGCACGTAGGTCCAGGGACCAGGGATTCATTTACTGTGGCTAAAGCTTTGTTGTACATCATAGCAATAAAATTCACTACTTCTTGTATTGTGATGACCAGTTTTTTGAAGGATTAGGAAACTTTACAAAAATTTCTGTTCTTAGAACCAGGGCACATATTGCTGGTGTGTATGTCGAGAGTCAGATTGAACAAAGAGCTTACTTCTAGAAAGACAACTACTACTAATAATAATAATAATAATAATAATAATAATACAGTGCTGTGTTAAATTTTAACAAATATTATATTTGCTGGTGACAGAACAGTTTGTTGTAATTGATGTACTTAATGTTTACGTTATTACTTTCTGTATCTTTTCACAAATTGCATAAAATGCGTGATGGGGAAGATGATATATGTCCATGTGTCTGCTGTTATAAAATACATGAGTTTAGCCTGTGAAGATTGAAAATCTATGGAAACTGGGTTACAATAAAAATTACAATAATTATTTTGGAACTACTGATTTTGTTGTGATGAAAAGATGTGTAGTGGAAGGCTGCAGTACTTGTTTGTGTAGGATTTTGAACCCTTTGTTACGTGAAGTTGGAACCAGACATTAATTCACTCACGAATCACTGTCTGTTTAGAAAAGAGAGTTTCATGTGTTAATTTATTACTTGTGTCTTTGATTTTATTTTCTCATTAGTTCACTCCTGAGATATTTTCCAAATCTGTACAGTGGAAATATTATTGCACTGTGTACATAAATTATTATCTCACTGAGATCAGTAAGTTTTATTTGGTACATTTCTCCATATGGTGAATATTTAACCACTTACAATGACAATGTGTGATTTTAGGTGGTATGCACAGCTTAGGAGCAATACATTACAATACAACGGAATTTATTAGCTAAATTCATTTATCTATAAGTGGTAGAAGAAAATATATATGTAGTTACCTACTGAAATAATATTATAGTCTGAAAAATTAAGTATTATTGTAAGAACAGAGGAAGTTAATGTGATTTAGTAATGAATCATATTCAAGATTTCTGTGTTATGTCATATGAATGGTGATAGGATTTGCAGCCAAAGGTTGAATGAAGAAGTTTAACATATTTAAGAGAGATATTCTAGATTGTATTTATGTCGGTGAATTCACACATTTAATGATGGGAAAATGTAATATGTGTTAATTAGGATTTTTGTCAGAAGTGAACATAAAAGTATGCATGTTTCCTTATGGCATCTCAATACAATTGTGTCTTTAAATAATACTTGTTCATTCATTCATTTTGTAATCTCTCTTACATCAGGTCCAAAGCAAGTTCTCCACAGAGAACGATCTGATGCTTCCTCTTCATTGTATCACTTCCGTCCTTCCTTCTTTCTTTCTGTCAATAACACATCTTTATTTAATACCTGTTCATACAGGTCACTTAAGAGTATGTGTGTCTGAGAAATATTAGCTTAGCATTTCTGCGTTATCTTTCCAGAGCCTAGTTGGCAGTAATGACCAGTCATGGGGCTGGGACCTTGGCCGAAATAAACTGTACCACGATTCAAAAAACAATGCTGGTGTCACCTATCCAGTGTCGCTCAAAGCAGATCAAACATTCATTGTCCCCGACAAATTTTTAGGTAAGTTGCTTGTATCAGTTGAGTTGTGGCATTTCAGTACTTCGGTTGATGATAACTGATTTTATGTTTCTGAACCGACTGAAGTTTCAATATCAACAATATTTCAAGTTGGTAGTGCTTTGAAATTGAAATATTATACAGTTAAATGTTCCTTGTGTTAGTAGAAAATTTCCTATCTATTTCAGTCTCAAAATTTTCTTGCTCATGCTTGTGTTATGTACATTAAAAGGTGCAAAATCCTATACACTGGGACCACATGTTTGCTGGACATCACAGTTTTCTGGATGTCAAAACATTACACTTAATTTACATCTTATATAACTAGCAACTTCATGACAAGCCTAACCATTTAACTTGTCACTTCATATCCTATCCAGTTGTCCTACAAAACTTTCTGTTCCTTTTCATCAGTATGTATGTAACGCAGGTATATATGTAATCTTTTAAAATGAATTTAAAAAATAAATACTGACCAGACTCTTGTAATTGGTGTCTGGTGCTGCCAGTTGATGGAGTAGTGAAATGTAATAGCCCCTTAGTCAATTTCTGATTTATGGAGCTTTCTGGATCATCCAGTGTCAGATAATACAACTTCTACTGTATTACTTTGTTTTTTTTTTTTTTAACTTTTTTTGGTTGTACATTATCTTAATTGCAGTGGCACATTAGTGTGATCCCCTTAGCCAAGTGTTTCATTTTTTCAGTTTTAATACTGTTGTCCCCAAGTTAAAATATGATAACCAGCCCAGCTACGCCGGGATATTTTTAATCTTCTGTTGCATGTAAATAAGATTTGACTGTCTGACCTCTAGGTTCAAAATCCCCTATTTTCTGAAATTACAGGTGAAATTGCAACATTTTTCTTCACATAAATGTGTATGACACAGCAAATTCAAACCTGTGTTGTGATGCAGCAGAAACATGAAGTGTCTCAAGTTTCTGTCTTTTTGGTTTATATTTGTCACCAGCTGTTGTTAGTATATGGCTTGTCAAGAAGTTAATACACTTGTTGACACCATGTGTGTATGTATTCTGGCTTTCAGTTGTATTGGATATGGATGACGGCACCTTGTCATTTGTGGTGGATGGTCAGTATCTAGGCGTTGCATTCCGTGGACTCAAAGGTCGGAAATTGTACCCTATTGTAAGTGCAGTTTGGGGTCACTGTGAAATCACAATGAAATATATAGGAGGCTTGGATCGTAAGTATTACATTGCAGATGGTTTTTTTTTCCTTTCTTTTTTTCTCCCTCTCTTACTGGTCAGTGAGTTCTGCAGTATTCTGATGATTGTATGTTACAGGTAAAATTGATAGGTGTCTGGATGTAAGTCATTGTCTGGTGTCCTGAATAGAACACAACTTCCAGAGAGTGGATCTTTGTCCATCCTCAGTTGTGGCAGTGGGGAGGCATTTCCTTAGGTCACCTGAGAACCGAAAAAGATCATTTTTCTGATTGCCATGTTCTTTTTAAAATACCAGATATACTGCCTACATTTTCATGCCAATATGTGTGATTTTGACAGCATTGTAATCTTTTTTACATGCTAGATGTTGGACAAATTCCAGAACAATCTGTGTGGGTACCTGTCTATCATATAAAGTGAGAAACAGGTTTGTTTGTGAAACACGTGTGTTCTGTCCGGAAACTGAGTATTAATTAGCCTTTACAACCCTAAGAGAACAACAGCTGGTCTTGAAGTTGTAGTGCTCACTGATTTAGAGATCCAAATGCTGGTCTGTATGGGTTTCATCCATAGTGTACTGCAGCAAACATTGCATGAATCATCTTTGTTACATACTTTTTTAATGAGATGTTTTCTGTTTTCACTAGTGAACTAATAATAAACACTGATATGTGTTTCATTCACTCTTCAGTTTTGTATAGAACATTAGATTATTCTATGTGGTCCTTGACAAACTGTAACTATATATTCAGTCTGTACAAATTCCACTCCAGATTCTGGGCCAAATATTAGCTCCCTTATTTACAATCTTCAGGCTTCTCATGTCTCTTGCAACTCAAAGAGTTCTGAGGCCTTCAGAGTCTTCTTCACACCTTCAGGGTGTAGGTTTCTTTCAGTACTCAGCTTCAGAAATACAACAAAACCATATTCATAAATGCACCAGCTTGGGGCAGTAAGTTAGAAATCTTTGAACTCTAAAAGTGACCCCACACTTTCCTTGAATGTACAGTGAGAGTCAGAATTTTCTGGCACTTTAAAATGCTGATATGTTTAACTGCCTTCTGTAGAATGAGATAAATGGTACAAAAATATTGTTATAAATGTTGAACAGTTCACCCAAATGTGTGTGCTAATGATCAGATTCCTTCTTAAAAGCAGTGCTGTTTTTGGAACTTATATGTTTGAATTTGACATTCATGTAATATATTTCATCAGTTGCTATGTACCAGAAATTTAAATGGCCATTTAAACTGGGAATTTCTAGGCATTTAAGCAAGGCAGATAAAGGTTAGTGATTAGTGATTCAGCATTACTGCTGCTGATGTTTTCAGAAGAAATCCTGCAACTTCTTTTGTTACCCTTAATAATGCATTGTTAGAAGAAGTGTCTTGTCACATATAAGAAAAAGTTAGTTAATCACAAAATGTAATACACAACACTACTTAAGACAGTTTCCTGTGTGAAACACTAGAGTAATTTAGTACCGACATTTTCCCGTGTTAGTAACATATGCTGTAAGAGGTCTTGACAAGGAAGTGGGTTATCTTGACTGTGTTGTTTCACAGTTTTTGCATGTCAGTGAGTAAATAGTGTTCAGGAAGATACTCACTGCCAAAAATGCCACTGATCAAGAAAATTTAGGCACCCTTGCATACAATATTAAATGTAAGTGGGAAAACCAGGTGAAGAAGGCAGAACTGAGGTTGTTGGGAGAGTAAGAATGAGACTGTGTGTAGCATTGAAAGGCTATATAAATAACATGGACAAAACAAGAATCTTGCGAATCATAATAAATAACATAGTTGAATAGTCATTAGCAGTACAGTGGATCTGGCAAAAACTTGGTGTTTGCAGGCACATCCAAGGGATTGTACAGGCAGGTCTCATTTTACACCATGGTTATGTTCCTGAAAAACATCAAGCAAATCAAAATTGCTCAAATCAAACACATAATTCCCATTTAAAACAGTGAATTTCTGGTGTTAGGGGATTGACAACCTCATCCTATGTAGTGTGTAACTATACTAGTAGTGGACATAACGGACCTGTGGAGTATGTATCTACTGTATATACATTACATGTACATTTCTATACAGCATACATACGTTTCTATATGATAAGTTTAGTAATTCATAATGCATTTGAAATGTAATAAGAAACTTAACATCCATAGTTTTTGGCACAGTTTATTCTGACAGGATTGTGGTAGTCATACTACACAAACACTTTAGTTCCTGACATAGTACTTTTTATAATTCTGTCAGCATTATCATTCATTTTTCATATGCTAATATGAGTGGCATATGGCGTGTGTCAGCATTTCGCTCACCCTTTTCAAATCGGCTTATTATATCTAATTTCCCTTCAGTACTTATTGTCTTTTGCCAGTTTTTCAGTTGGGTAGCACTAGGTGATGTAGATTTACATTTCTCATTTTGGTAACAAAAGCTAGTGTTACATCAGCTGCGTAATTTGTCGCCAGTGTAATCAAACAACTTACGTGACTGATGGCAGGATAGTGACATCACCTTCTGTTAGCCTCCAACACGAGACAAGTGCTGCCAGGCATAATCTGTGGCCAGTCGCATTAAGCCAAAAATTTCAAAAAAGTTATGTGAATTTGCAAGTTACATTAAAGTAAAATCACACATACAGAAATGGCATGACAGGAGAAATTCCTCTACCTTTTATGGTTTTTGTCACTCTTTTCAGGCAAGTAGCCAGAATAGCATCTCAGATTGTCCATGATCCTTTCCAGTTTATTATCTATTTGCCGTAAAGTGCCTAGTGTCAGAAATTTCAACCTGATGCAGGTTCCTCTGGTGCGGTGCCTATGTTGAATAGACTAGTAAGCCGCATATGTCATGCTTTGTGAATCACATGAAAGCAACCTTTGGGAACTGAGAGGGTCATTGCATCACTTCTGTCTTTGCGGAAAATTTAATGAATGGAAGGACACATGGACAAATTGTTTAAGATTTCATTGTGAGAAATGTAGTAAAAGGGTGAAAATTTGTTTCATCATGAACTTCTTATTCTTCTTGGGTGGAGAAATCCTTGTAAATTGGAAACATTAAAGGTGGGTGACAGACATGTTAATGATATGGGAAAAGAAATTGGATGCTAAATTATTCTAACATCATAGCTGGAAAAAGTAATTAGCTGGGGTTGTGTTTCACTGTGTTTGTCTTCATTTTGTGAGGGGGGATATTTTGAAATGGTGGTAGATGTAGACTTTGGAGAAGAACAGTGCGGTTATAATTACATCTAATCAACATTCCATATGCTGTTATTTTAATATTATCTGTCCATTTATGTCTAGGTTTCCGAGTGGTTTCTTTAAATTCTGTGTACCCACAAACATAGTACATGTTAAGTGTTCTTACTGTATGTAACACCTGTTCAGTTATGCAGTAACTGAAACTGAACAGCTTGTGGTCCATTGTGTGACTGTACCTTTACTTTCTGCAGCTGAGCCCCTCCCACTGATGGATTTGTGTAGGCGGGTCATACGGCAACGTATAGGCAAGCACCAGTTGGAGGAACGCATCACAAACCTCAATCTGCCTCAACCAATGAAGGTTTACCTCCTGTACCAGGATCGCAGATAACAAACTCACAGGCTAGTGTCCAGCGACGAGTCACTTGCCGCCGAGTGATAACAAACGCTCAACACTTTCTACTAGCTTCTCAGATTTGTGCAAAACCTGTCTTGCCAAGGAACCCATTAGAAGTGAAAATGGGAAAATGTGGTGAACCAAGTTTGTGGACTGCCAGACAATTTATTACAAAACCCTCACTCATTCCGTGTCATTGTCTTGGCAGGTACAGAGTTCTTTTTTATACATTTGCAAATTGATTGCCAAAAGTACCCCTTCTTTCCCACAGCTGCATTAATGGCAGTTCTTAGAAGTTACTGACCAAGTGGGGTTATTCTTTTCAGAAGATGATGTGCTGTTGACAATTTTGAACCCAAATAAATCTGCAAGGATTTAAACATTTAATTTTAGTGGCATTTTCTTATTGTACGTGAAGTATGCACGTGACTTTTAACCAGTGCCCGTTCCAAATCTTGTAGAACGGTGAAGTACTTCTAGTGTATGTGTCTGAATGAGTGTGTGTGTGTGTGCGCGCTTGTGTGTATACAGTGTGAAGAACATAAACTTGTATTAACAGTGTCGGGAGATTAAGATCAAAATATGTTTGAACCCTTTATTTAGTATTTATAATTGTTTGAGACTTTTGATATCTTAGAAGTTTCACTGAGACCTACTTGTGGCTTCCACCAGAAGAACAGATAAAGCACCAGAGGATCAGACAACGATGGATATGTTTCTGCTCCATTTGTCATGTTTTATGCCACAGCCTTTGTTTACTGCATCATAAAAGTTTTTCTCTTTAGAGTTTTATTTCGCCTGTATATATGATGGAAGATACAGATTTGACCTGTTACTGTTCTCTACTGAAAGAGAATATTAAGCAAGTTTTATGGCATTCATTGACAGGTGGCAGGTGGTGATGTGTATGATTATGCACAAAATATTAGTTCTGTCATTGGTGGAGGGACTGTATAAGTTGTTGATCCCAGTCTCTGATCCACAATTTCCTTAATTTAAGAAAAATTTTGTAACAGCCAGCTCTGCAGAATTAATCCTCAGTAGCTGTGCTTTGGTAGGCTAGAGGGCAGTGTTTATTCACAATCCGTTATCTTCAAAATCTCAAGGTTGGATTTCTTGCTATTATTTACACCATACTTTATTTGGCGACAAGTTTAGTTTTCTCTGAAGAGAGGTCATTGATGTGCATTGAAAGTTTGCTATCATGAGAGGGTTAGGACCAAAATCAAAATGTTTCTCATCTGGTACTAGTTTAAATATTTTCTGTTTTGTGAGTGTGTATATGCATAAAAGAAGCACAAATTCAGAAAACTGCCATTCATTTCTGAGTATGGAATTATCTGGTAAAGGGATGAATATTAGACAAAATTTTTTGTCAGCATTGTTTAACAAGCATAATAGTGGGGCGTCCTGTTACTGATTCAGTCTCGAATATTTAATGAAGGACCATGTATAAAACTTTAACAAATATGTGTCATTAGTACTTACCATACTGTGTTTCAACCCATTTTATGCCATCATCATGGGATCACCTTTAATATACTTAGGTGCCACATAATTACTTTAAGCAAAAGTGAAGTCTCTGTGCATGCGATGAATTTGTATGAGGGTGGTGAAGGTATAGCTCTGACCATTCTTAACCTCTGTTTGTAGTGGCAGTGCACGGTATAAGTACTAAGCATATTGAAGGTGACTACCTGACAGTGGCACAGCCAAACAGATTGTAAGTCTGTGATGAGGACTGCATATTTCAAATGTTTTATTCCTGGTCTTTGAATAAACATTAGAGATGGGCTAAGAAGGTAGGGAAACAGATTTAAATTTTACTGTTTTTACATACCTGAACTATGGACTTTGAATCAAGGGCTGTCAAAATTTGGCGTGTCTTTTAAAGTTGTTTAATTGCATGCATTTTGGCCTTTGTCATTCATAATACCAACAAATGCACCACATCAAATCATCAAGTATATACAAACAGCCCAGACATTATTCCAACATGTTTCAGTAAAAATATATCATAATCATCAAGGAGTACAATGTGCCAGTGTTAAAACAAACTGCAAATGGTATTTATAATGTTTCATAACTTGTAGTAGTAGATATACATATAATGTGTGTGTGTGTGTGTGTGTGTTTTGAATTCATAAAATTAAGCTTAAAAAACATCTCTTATCCAGTAGATAAAATTTGTACATAATAAAATCACAATCATAGTAGTTGGCAATTAATTTATTCTTATATATTGAAGCATCTGGTAGGGTTCTGAGTCCAAGCGGATGTGTCCCTGTTGACTTGAGAACCCCACCAGATGCTTCATTATATAAGGCAACAAATAGAAGAACTTAAACATCTAGGATAATGATATTATGTTCAAAAATTATGTACTGGGTAAGAAAAGTTTTTAATTATATTTTAAACTTAATTTTATGGATTCAAAATGCACATATAGATCTAGCACTACATGTTATGGAACATAGCAGTTGCAGTTGGTTTCAACATTGGCACACTGTACTCCCTTATGATAATGGTCTATTTTTATCAAAACATGTTGAAATAATGTCTTAGCTGTTTGTTTGTATTCTGATGATTTGATGTGGTGCATCTGTTGGTATAATAGAAAAATTAACTCTGACATGTCTGTTGCATGGTATGACATTTTAGTCATAACCATTTTTGTGTGGGTTGCAATGCATTGACCTCGTGCTAATTAAGACTTGTTGGCATAGGAATTCTTCCGTTGTTATTCTCTGCACAAGCTTTAATTTCTGGTGACAGTTACTGAATGTTAAGGCTACACTTTTATAAGACAAAAATTATGCTTCTTTACGTTTATCTTCCATGGAATCACTGCAGATGCTAAAACCAGTACATCTGTTACCTGTGTGATGATGTAGAGGCCATCTTATTTGCAGCTGACAGCAGTTTTATAATTGTCTCACCTTGTACATCTTGGTGGAAGTAAAATTGTGTAGCTGTTTCTTAATTATAGTATAGGTATCATGGCTTGCAAAATATCAGTCACTGGTTCAATATTTGCAAAAAGATTATGGTGTCGTGTTCAAGAAGCCAGTTCAACAGTGATATGAAGAATCTTTTTCTGTTCAGATAAGTTTTTATAAATGATTTGCTTCAATTTAAATACCCACCCCAGTTTACTGAACATACAGGTGTCATTCATGATGGTACACTTTCATTGTACATAAATTCACAATTTATTTTATTACATTGGAAATGCTGGGAATTTTTTCAGTTCATTTTGCAAATTGAGCAGGAGCACAACAGTGACTAGTGTCAATGTAGGGCACTGGTATGCAGTGAATTACCAAAAACACCATTTGATGTGTACAATTTCTGTTTTATTTTTGGTTTGTGATGTGGCAGTTACAAGAATTCAAGTGCCATTGTACCCAAATCAAATGAAAGGGAAAGAATTGCTGCTGGCTGAACGGAGAGAAATTGTGTAGAATGTTCTGATGGCATTTGTAATCATTCTGTTATTTATTTATTCATATCAAGGGTCCATTATGTTGCCTTTTAAGCAAGCAGTCAGACTACTGATTCTGTAAGGGTTTGTGACACTGATGGATTCATTACGATAACATTATTTTGTACATTGCTCATTGTCTGAGGGATATGTGAGGTGCCCAACATTTTGAAGAAGTGGTGCATCCTGATTCAGAGGTGAGGTCTAGGGGAAGATAGTGTACTGTTGTGCTAGACTTTGCCTGTGACTCAGGATTCACCACTCTTCAGAAACTAACTCCACTTCCATCATTCCATCATCTCTAAGACTTAATTCACCTGGATTCATATAGACTGAGCTACGCTCTCTCCCCAGACAACAGTAGGTACAGTCAAGGTGTATAAATGTTAAGGTAAGAGAAATAATCTAAAAATTGTAGAATTAATGGCATGATCGCAGATTGACCACACTACACTAGTTCAGGCTGAAACCCTTAACTGGAAGCCATAACAACAAAACATGTCAGGGCACAAGATGAAAAGAAGTGGGAAGAATGTATAGTGTAATAACATGTGTTACACTGTGTGTTATTATGTATGTAATAGTAAGGGAAGTTACAGAACTCTCATCTAGGCTTGCTTAGCTGCGTAGGTGGAGTTTGAGTTTTTTAAAAGTGTTAGCCAAATTTTGTGGGGTTTATAATACAGTTATGCAAATCTGAAGAGGAAAAAGTAAAGTTAAAGAATAAGACAGGAAGGAAATATAATCCAAGAAAATGTGATTAGCTTACAGTGTTTTAAATTCAGGCTTGTTCTCTAATTCCCTGCAGTGATTGTTTTCAGTGACAGTATCTTGTTAAAGAATCAGAAATTTGGGCTGTTTTGTAAGTCTGAATAATTTTCTTTTCAATTTTCAGTAGTACATACATAATGCATAAAGTAAGTCACTGAGTCTTCATGCTGTGTAGTTCACTATGAACCCTCTTCAAAACAGAGAATTACTGCTCAAAGTTGAAATGATCAAGTATTCAAACATGTCTGAGATATTATGTTTAAGAACTATTCCAGCAAATAAATAAATGAATGTTCAGTTTTCCAAAAAATATAATTAAAATACCACCCATATAATTCCAGTAACAACTCGGAAGCACCAACTGGAGACTTTTCAAGTGGTACAAAATCTAGAAATGAAACAAACTCTCATTATTTTTAAATACAGCTGGTGATAAGTTGTTTGGTAATTATTAGTTGCTACAGTATGCTGTTGCTTAGCCATGGCTTCTGAGTTTGTGTTATTGTCCATGTACAGAGATTAGCTCAGCTTAGCAGATACAACATAACGAGTTTTATAATATCACTCTTACATGATGACTGAAGGAGATCCAGCTTCAAAATATGTACCACAAATATCAAATACACTTCAGACAGTGGACGTTGTCCAACATAATATGCATCCAGCAGTGTTGAAATTCCAAGAGTAACCTTACATAATTTATATCTTTGGCCCCCCTTTGTTGTAAATGTATAATCTATATATACATGTGTAACATTTATGGAAATGACAAAGTGATTTGCATATATACTGACAGGTGGGAAGAAAATGGTGTGATGCGTCTTAATACATGCAGCGGTATGACTTGTTTTGTTTGGATCTAGGAATGTGTAAGACTCTGCATGAATTTGTAAATTTAAATATGAGATCACATTAAGAGAAACATAGTGCAGATAATAAATGTTAATAAATGAAATCATAGTCTATTGGTTGGTGACAGTGACATACGTTTGTATGATTAGCATGTATTACAGTTACTTTAAAATATTCATAAAATTGAAGTGATGAAGGATAGAACTGCTTTGGTACATTTATTTTTGGAAACACACATTTTTTAGACTGGTTTCGGAAGAAATGAACTACCATTATGTGGCTCCTGGAATATTGCCAAATAATATTAATTCATACATTTTACTTCATGGAAGTTTAAGAAAACTTTCAGTATGAAGTACAATGAATACTTTGTATATAACTGAAGAGTATGTGTAAATTACACTGTTTGTAGACTTTATGAAATATGCATCACCTGCATTCACTAACAACATGCCTACTTTTTATATTATTGAATATTTTTGCAGCTGGGTTTTTCTTTTCTCCATCTACTTCCCCCTCTCAGGTTCTTCCTGCATATTTGGAAGTTTGTGTGTCAACACCCTCTTCAGTTATGTGGGTGATGTTTGCCAGGCACAGTGCCTCATTGTCTTACTCAGAGTCACATATTTACATTCTTTAACTACAGAATCAATCGAGAAGTCCAGAATCTCTATATTGATCTCAATTTACTTCTCAACAACTCCATTAAAGGCCTTGCATAAAATACAACACAATGAATAATTAATGCAGAGGGATGCCATTCTTCTGTTGCTTTCAAGACAGATCCTGTACCAACAAGTGCATCTCTTCTGAATTATCAGGTTGTCATTTTAAGAACATTGTTCCAAAAGTTATTTCATTAACTTCAGTTTACCATCATAGAGTGTAAAAGGTGAAAGCAGCAATGGTAGTCTTTCAACTTTGTATATAATATCCTTTTTTTATTAAGAAATGAAAACCTGAAAGATGTGCATGCTTTTTAAATGTTTGTTCTTGTGATTTAGTATATGTGTGTGTGTGGATGTAGTCAAGTGTTTGAAGGAGGGACAGTGCAGTGAAAATATCTGTGTTTGCGTGATGGGTAATTTGGCATACACAATGTCCACCCAGGGTGGTACACATCTTTAAATTAAACGTAATAATATTACGAGAAGGACTGTATAATGTGAAAATAGGAAAAAAATACATGAGCTGCCCTGAAAGGGTTTCACTTTAAATGTAATTTACATTAAAGAGTTTTCAGATGATCTGTTGACATGTTCTGTGGCAATAAAGTTACTAAAGATAGAATGAGCTCATATCACAGTGGAATTCTAGTTATAGGGAAGGCAGGCATGTATTGTCACTCCTCACTTTCTACTGTATTGTGACGCTTCTGATTGTTGCATTTTATTACATTTTATTGGGACTTTTTGTGAAAAATATTGAGTATGTCTAAAAAAATGAAGCATGAATTATATTGCACTGCTGCTTCAAGAATGGTTATGTATTGTAGTAGGTGCTGGTTTCTAAGATGTGTAATTGATTGCTAGTGGTTTCAAGCTAGGTGGAATGAATATTGTATTTGCTGATTCATACAAAAATGCATGTAATTAAAATTGTTCACCATATAAACTGCATGGATCTCACGTGCAGTGCGACATCTAACAGCTGACCTGTGTTTTTAGTCACCATAAGTTTCATTGCCAAGGGGAGGCCATTCTAGAGGTAGCTGACACAAGTGGACCAGTAGAAAGCTCTTATGAATGGAATGGTAAACCTTCAAATCCCATAACAGGTTGGGAATTGAGTAGACATTACCTTCTCAAGGATTCTACTCCATGGTGTTATTGGTTGGTTACTTTGTTAATTATTACTTAGTTGTTGTTCAGCCCAATGTTTTTGAGTGTAGTCTTGAATATAATTACAAAACTTCACACAGTTTGTTTATCTGCAGACAGGTGTTACATTCTCCAGTTTCAGTACATACAATCAACATGAATGATAGAGAATTCGTGCTTTGACTCATTCAGCCAATCACCACTCAAGATAAACAAACTAATTCCTGTGGTTTCTGTGGATTTGGAGAAAGCTTTTGACTCTGCAGCTAGAAGGAAAACCATCAGCCCTCTTACTAGTTATCTCAGGACTGAAACGAGGATTTTTCTTCTTGTCACCAAGAATATTTCTAATGATAATGGGTTCAAATGAAGAAGTGTGGAGGCATGCACAAGACAAATTAGAGGAAGTGCAAATTAAGCGGTGGAAGGATGCCTCTGTCAGAGAGTTGAAAACCCCACAAGGACATACTACAAGAAGAATACCAAGAAAGAACTGGAGGAAAACAATAGAGAAGGAAGCTGAAATAATGGAGGAGACTTGGAGATCCAGGCAACAGCTGGAAACCTCATTGTATTCCTTGGTGGAGGACCAATTGTTCAAAGTGGGGTAACAGGAAATTGACTTACTTAAATCATTTTTGTACACTGATACACCAGCTCCTAACACCATGATTTGTAGTCTTGTGTGCGCTTAATGACTGGTCAGCTTATTACATTTCCCATTATTCAGCTGAAAGCTTCATCCTGTCACCACACGTGTCTGCTGTTGCACCATGCCTAGAGCCAGTTGAATTTACTTCATATCCTCACTGTTAATTTCAATGAATGACTGATGAATTTAGAGTTGATGCAACCGATTTCTTTATAAGTAACATTTATTTAAATTATATCTTAATATTATCCTTTAAGCCATGTGTTTAGATCCACCAACCCCCAAGTGGTAATTTGAGAATCACTTAACTCCATGTAATAGAATCCTTTGGAGAGGTTAATACCCCAACCTTTTTGGAATCCAAAGATTCATTAAAAGCCTGACCAATTATGGGGAACTCTTTTTGATTGCGTAAGTTGCTAGTTTCGTACAATGGAAGGTTGATGGCCCCTGCTTGTTAACTACATTCTGAGCTGTCCATATTTCAAGACTGCATCCTCCATCTGCAACAAATTGAGTATAAATGAAATTGTAATTTTATATTTTTCTGTTTCACAAGCAAGTATAAAATAGCAGCATGTCTTCTTTTTGTTTTACTTTCAATGATATGGCCTTTGAAGTTGTTAAATTCTTTATACTTTATGCAAATTACAAACTCAAATCTAAGTGTGGGCCTGTCCTCACATAACTGAAGCCCTTCAACTGTTAGCCCATGTTGAAGGTGATCAAAGTGTTGTAGTACATGACACTAACAATTCTGGAGGACATTGCTGCCTCTGCTTTGGACTTCATTACTTACTTACTTACTCCATGGTGCAGAGTCCTTCTTGAGAAGCTAGTCAAGAAATTCCCCGCATTTTATGGAACCCGAAGGTTCATTACCGCACTCACAAGCGTCTGCCACCTGTCTCTATCCTGAGCCAACCCAATCCAGTCCACATACCAACATCCCACCTCCTGGAGATCCATCCTAATATTATCCACCCATCTACGCCTAGGTCTCCCCAGTGGTCTCTTTCCCTCCAGTTTCCCCACCAAGGCCCTATACGCCCCCCTCTCCTCCCCCATACGCGCCAGCCCATCTCATTCTTCTCGATTTCATCACCCGCACAATATTGGGTGAGGAGTACAGATCACTTAACTCCTCGTTATGCAGTCTCCTCCATTCCCCCATCACCTCGTCCCTCCTAGGTCCAAATATTCTCCTCAACACCATATTCTCAAACACCCT
>Ga0131853_10002146_pt1 | contig 35402 bp, 36 predicted proteins | sample TergutLab28metaG_FD_92764 | JGI IMG/M metagenome (GOLD analysis project Ga0131853, IMG submission 92764) | Labiotermes labralis P1 segment gut microbial communities from Petit-Saut dam, French Guiana - Lab288 P1 (version 2) (version 2) | ecosystem: Host-associated > Arthropoda: Insects >... | reverse complement strand
GGACAGATTTGAGCTTTATCTCAAGGAAACTGAATTCCGTTTCAATCATCGCGCTCTTGACCTTTACCAGATTCTTCTCAAAGATTTCCGCTCGTGTCCGCTCTAATATAGGCAAGACCCTATTTTTTTCAACTTCATCTGTTACGACTTCAAGCTTACTACTCTTTTTGCTTAGCCTATAACGAATTAAAGCTTCTGCGTGTAAAAATCGCAATCATTGCAACCATCCCAGCCGTAGCAAACATAATTACATAAGGCAACGCCGCAAGTTGCTCAAAAGCTACACCGTAAGCAAGCTGTCCAAGCGCATTTGCCAAAAACGGCAACATGACAACAAGCGACATAACCTTGCCTGTAATTTCTGTCGGTGTTTCTCCTTGAATCAGAGATATTATCCGAATTTGAATCGCAGTTACGGCAGCTAAAGCCACCAAACATGCGGAGGTCATAATAATATATGTCGCTAAATATGGGATGTTAATAAAAAACGTAAGCCCTATAGGAAGCAAAGCAAGCCCAGAAATAATAATCAGCATATAGATATTGCTTGCTTTTAGCTTGTTTCCCAATAAACCTGTGGTGATACCGCCCAATACCCCTCCTGCCAGCATAATACTTTGACTTATCCCTACAAATTCCACACCCATCTCCAAATACTGTGTTATCAAAACAGGAACCCCAATCATAATTATTGAGCCAAGCGTTGCAGTAAGTGTGAACAGCACTACTATACATTTCAGAATAATTGGCTGCCTTTTCATAAAGCTAGCAGATAGGGATAAGTCAGCTTTTGCTATTTTGAAAATGCTGCCAGAATTGTCTTGTTGCTTAAACGGAACGCGAATAAACAAGTCCATAACCGCAGTAACGGAAAAGCATATTGCACTTACCACTAATATAGGAAAAAGTCCAAATCTCGCAAATAGCACGCCAGCAATAGCCATTCCTCCCATGCCCGACAATGAGTTTACCAGATTGACAGCCGAGTTTGCCGGCACAAGTTTACCTTCACTTACCAACACCGGCACACTTGAACTAACAGCGGGCATATATACGCCTTGAATGGCGTTTAGTGCCATCAACTTCACAATTATAATTGGAATAATGGCTGCTGTTAATCCACTTGCCACGATATACCCTATTATAAGCACGGTAGTTGAAACATCAAGCCAAAACATGACACGTTGTTTTCTAAAGCGGTCTGCAATCATGCCGCCTATTGGTGACATAAGAAGAAGCGGAATATTTGTCAACCCCATTACAAGCCCAAACAATGCGGCAGAACCGCTAATATACAAAAGATACAGCGGCAAAGCAAAACTTAATATCATGTTGCCGAATATAGAGATAAATTGCCCACCTACAAGCAATGAAAAATCCTTGCTCCAAAGTTTGTTCGCCGTCGCTTCCACGTTGACCCCATGTGTCAATGTAATTGCCTTATTTACTGCTGATTCCATTTTGAATCCCTCCATTATTTAGATTTAATAAATTGAGATATGTGCTTATCACTTATGACATCCGCACCCAAATCTCTCATCATTTGTTGAAAAAATACCGCACGATTGCACAGCTCTTTTGTACTACACTCAAATATAGCGTTATCACACCAAAAGTTCATAAGCAATGTAAAAACTTGAGCACACTCTTCAGGGTAAGCTGTCGTAATAGAGCCATCCTCTGTACCCTCTTTGAAAATTTGAGCGTAGATAGGTGCGGCTATTTTTAGGCTCTCTTGCATGGCAGCTAATATCATTTGAGGGCTTTTGAGAACGTGCTTGCCTAATGCGTCTGCGCCCATATCCGCATCTTCCAAAATCTTGTCTAACATAGCAATCATTTTTTCTTTAGCCGTCATGCTTTCAACTTCCCCAAGCCATTTGAGGATTACTTGTTCGTAGGTTTTGGCTTGATTAACCATGACTGCCGTTAAAATTTCTTCTTTTGAATTGAAATGATGAAAAATAGAGCCTTTTGATACGCCTGATTCATCAACTATTTCCTGCATACTTGTTTTGTCAAATCCTTTTTCGTTAAAGAGCTTTATGGAAGCGGATAGAATAAGCTCTATCGTTTCTTTGGAATTGTATCTACGCGGCATTGTATTATCTCCCCTCAATTAAACCGACCATTGGTTTGATTATAGCGACGATCTATTCATCTGTCAAGAGGATATTTACAACTTTCTTTTGAACAAGAAAAAAGGCCGGGAGCTTTTTTACATTCTCGTCTTTGCCCAGTCTTGGTGGATATATTAAATCATCAATCCACTGAAATATTTAATCCTGCTATATTTGCAGCAACGCTCACAGTAAATTCATTGGTTATCTCTTTTGTGTTCTTATTGCCTATGAAAACAATGCGTCATGTTTAATATTTAGAAATAATCTTCCTTTTTCGCCAAGTGTTCACACTCTGTTCGTTGACTTGTGCCGCCACAATTTGTTAGACTAAAACGTAGTACGAATATCCGTGGGAGGGGCAAAACGATGCCAAACGTAGGCGGCGAGCTTGTGATAAAAAAGAAGGGCGGGGCCGAGATGGTGCTCGGCGCTGTCCTTGTGCTCTTTCCGCTTATACTTTTGCCATATAGGCCAGCCGGGGTGGGCGGGCTGCCGGCGATGGATTACTTTGTCCGGCTTGTGCTTATGGTTGCGTTTTTGTGGGGGCTGCGTATGCTTATAAGCGGCATACGCAAGCGGAGCCTCTACCAAAAATTACTTAGGATGCAGGGGTTGTTCGACAACACCAACCGTGTGTCGATTAAAAAGCCCTCCGAGCTTTTGGGGTGCAGCCTCACCCGCCTTGTGGGTGATGTGCGGGCTATGCAGAAGTTCAAGATGGTCAAGGGGTTATACGCAGACCTTTGGCGGGGAGACTTAGTCTACACCGGAGATAAGCCACCAATAGACATACCTGCGGAGGATGGTGCCACCCCAGCCCTGCGCGAGGAGCATAAAAAGTCGGCCTCGCCCATCTACGCCTTCGGTTTTGTCTGGGCAGCGTACGCGTTCTTTTTCCCGTTCTACCGCCCGCTGGATTTGGCACTGGCATTTGTAGTTGCCGCTGTGGCTTTCTTCCAGGTTAGTTGGTCGAGCCCTGCCCGAGCGGTTATTTTGGAAGTTGTTGCCCCAATACCCGAGCCGGTGCAGACCGGCAACCAGGCCCTGGATGATATGCTAATCGCGGTGAGCGGCCATATGCAAACCCTGCACAGGCTGGAAAGATCGATAAGCGCCCCGGTGGACGAGCGTGTGCGCGACCTTATCCGAACCACCGAGCAGATTGTCGAGCAGGTTAAAAAGCACCCCCAGAAGGCCCGGGATATCCGCCAGTTTATGGGCTATACCCTGCCAACTACCATAAACCTTTTGCAGAGCTACGAAGAGCTCTGCGCCCAACCGGTAGAAGGGAAGAACATAACTGCGTCCAAGAAGAAAATCGAGGGAATGATGTGCACCATAGCCGACGCATTCCACCGGCAGCTGGACGCACTCTTCGCGGATAAGGCCCTGAATATTGAAGTAGAGCTCGAGGTTATGAGCCAGATGCTCAAGAATAACGACGGCATAAACGTCGGAGGATAGTAGGGCCCGCGGGCCCCTGCGCGGACCGGTATATTACACACCGCCTGCCTATATGCGCGCGGCGTATGGGTAAATTCAGGGGATGCACAGGGGTGCGTTCCCTACACAAACACTACATCAGCGCATATTGCCGACAATGAAATTATAGAAGGAGCCGCAACCATGGAAAACGAATTTGCCCCCAGCCTTACATTAACCCCCGACCTCCCCGAGGAACTTGCAGCGCCCGTGCTCGAAACCCAGCCGGAGGCCGCCAAAGAGACAGCCGAAGAAGCTGCTCTTACCGACGCGGAAAAGAAGATGGTCAAGGACTTTGCGGCCAAGATAAACTTGACCGATTCCACACAGATAATCCAGTACGGTGCCGGGGCACAGACCAAGATAAGCCAGTTTTCCGAGGCGGCGCTTGCCAATGTGCGCACCAAAGACCTCGACGAAGTCGGTGCGCTTGTCACCGGCCTTGTGGGCGAGCTGCGCGGCTTTAACTCAGACGAGCCCAAAGGCGGGCTGCGCGGCCTGTTTAGAAGGGCGGGGAACTCGCTCCAGCAGATGAAGACCAAGTATGCATCGGCCGAGAAAAACGTTGATCGCATAACCGGTATACTCGAGGGCCACAAGGTGACCCTGCTCAAGGACATCGCTATGCTAGACAAGATGTACGAGATGAATCTTGCCTACTACAAAGAGCTGACCATGTATATCTTGGCCGGGCGGGAAAAGCTCGAGCAGGTAATCTCTACCGACCTGCCGGCGGCTCAAGAGAAGGCGCGGCAGTCCGGCTTGCAGTCGGACGCGCAGGCAGCCAATGACTTGGCCGACAAGTGCAACCGTTTTGACAAAAAGCTCCACGACCTAGAGCTGACCCGCAATATCTGCCTGCAGATGGGGCCGCAGATTCGTCTTGTGCAGTCGAACAACACCATCATGCTCGAGAAAATTCACTCATCCATCGTCAACACCATCCCGCTTTGGAAAAACCAGATGGTGCTGGCACTGGGCGTGGCCAATTCCGCCAAGGCCATACAGGCCCAGCGGGCGGTTACCGATATGACCAACGAGCTGCTCAAGAAGAACGCCGACACCATCAAGCAGGGAACCATAGAAGCCGCCAAAGAGAGCGAGCGCGGCATTGTGGATATCGAGACCCTGCAACACACCAACCAGTCGCTAATCGAGACGCTGGACGAAGTGCTGATGATTCAGCAGGACGGCAAGCAGAAGCGCGAGGCCGCGCAGGCCGAGCTTTCGAGAATCGAAGACCAGCTGAAGAACAAGTTGCTGGAAGTTAGGAATACGCCGCGTTAGGTGACGCTGTGTAGGGGCGCGCATTGCGCGTCCGCTATAGCACAACCGACACCGCGTTGCCCACACGGCACGAGTTGCCGTAAATAACCACGGACGCCCAGTGGGCGCCCCTACAAATGGAGATTGCCTATGGACGCACTGCAAAACCGTGTAATAGCCGGATTTCTCTGCCTGCTTATAATTGCCGTCTCCTCTGTGGTGGGGGTGGCGTCTACGCTTGGGCCCATGCGCACGCAGGCACAGAGGGTTTTCTATATCGGCGAGGGCAGGAGCAACCCGGGTATATCGGTCGACCTCAATGTTATTCTGGCGGAGGCGCACAATGTTACGGTCATTGCCGAGCGGTATCTTGGTGGTACTACGGCCATTGTTGACGGGCAAGAGTACTCTGTCGACAACTCAGGTGTTGTCTTGGTATACGCTGTGCACGAGGCTCGTGCAAACCTGCAACAGGCGACCGGTCCCCAGGCTACCTACCGGGCCACCCAAGAGCTGGTTGCGGCCACCCGCGCACTGCGCTCTGTTCTTGACAGCACCCAGCTCAGCGACCAGGACCGGAACCTCTTAGCCGGGTGCATGGCCGAAATAGACAACCGCATGGCTCTGCTTAACAACAACCAGTACAACCAGGTGGCGTTTAACTTTAACCAAGCTCTCACAAGATTCCCCGCAAATATTCTGGGCCCGCTCGCGGGCGTGCGCCCATTGGAGTTGTTTGAATGATAGCCCGTACTTCCAACGCCACGCGCCGTATACTATGCTTTGCCCTTGGACTGCTGCTGGCGGTTTCGCTTGCGTTACCTGTTATTGCGGGTGCGCTGCCGGTCCACAACCCGGGTACGCTGGTGCAAGATTTTGCGAATGTTATCGATGCACAGACTGCGCAGACTATCGATGCCTACGGTCTGCAGTTTTACGACCAGACGGGCATACCTATTGTTCTGGTAACCGTTAACTTCACCGGCGGGGAAAACATTCAAACCCACGCCGCTCGCATAATGGCCGAGTGGGGTGTCGGCAGTGCCCAGGAAAACAACGGCGTGCTTATCCTGTTTAGCGTAGGCGACAGAGAGTTTACAACGGTGCTGGGCACCGGTATTGAGGGCAGATTCCCGTCGGGAGAGCTCCCCCGCTTGCAATACGTTTATCTGGAACCCGCCTTCGATGCGCATAACCACTCGGCAGCCGCGCTTAGCTTTTACGGAGCTGTGCTTACATTTTTAGGCGGCGAGTGGCCGATTGATTACACCGGCGGCACCCTGGCCCATGAGTTCGTCATCAACGATGAAGACATACTCTCCCACGCTGCTGTGGACGAGCTCAACGCTATGGGTCGAGCGCAGTACCAGCTCAACCGGACGGCGGTCTATGTCATAGTCCAGAGCCAGATTGACGAGTACCTGGACAACTTCTCCGAGCGAATGTTTCATACCTACAACCTTGGCGGGAGCGCGGTGCTCATCTCGTTCTCCACCAGTGACGGCAGGTTCTTTGTCGCTCCGGGCTACGAGGTCTGGCACCTGCTGCCCGCCGCACTAGAGCAGAGACTGGAAAACGAGATCATTGGCCCGCCGTTTGACGCAGGAGACTTCGATGCGGCGGCCATAGCCGGTGTGTCAGCTATTCTGCCCTATCTGGCAGCGCATGTGCCCCCTACAGTGCCGGAACCGACACCCGGCATAGTTGCTCAGCCGGGGCAGGGGGGGCAATTCCACCCGCCAACTACAGGCCCGTATGCCGGTGTTGGCTATGGTGGCCTTATTGGCATGCTGGTGCCGATAATCATCATAATTCTGCTTGTCTCGATGCTTTCACGACCGAGGCGGTTTCACGGTGGTATGGGGGTTGTGCCGCCCTTTAGGCGCTCGCTCTTCATGCCCTGGAGCTGGTTTGGTCCTGCAATGTTTTTCAGGCATTACAGCAGACCGTGGGGCAGGCCGATGCATCGTGGCATGGGTGGCGGTTTTGTCGGCAGGCCACCCGGTGGTATGGGCGGCATAGGTGGTGCACGCCCACCCGGCGGCAGCGGCAGCAACAACCGCAGCGGAATGTACGGCGGTGGTGCGACCCGTGGGGCAGGCTCAAGCAGGTCCCATACACCGAGAGGCTTTACCGGCAGCGGCACCTTTGGCGGCCGCGGCGGAAGCAGCGGCGGGTTTAGCAGCGGAGGCGGTTTCGGCGGTGGCCGAGGTGGTTTTGGTGGAGGAGGCTTCGGAGGCGGAGGTTTCGGTGGCCGGGGCGGCTTTGGCGGCGGAGGCTTTGGGCGGAGGTAGCTTGCATAAACGCTCGCGCTTTGGCCTATCTATAATATAGGGGACGCGCTTGCAACTAAAGTCGCAAAAACCGCGTTGTCCTGTTCTCTACAGTTTAGGTTACGGAAAATCGCGGGGCGAGCAAGCGCGCCCCTACAATTGATACTGGAGGATTCACGACACATGTTCACAAACGAAAGAACCAACCAAGAAGAAGTCGGGCAAGAGAACATTCTTACCCAGAAGCTGCTGGATACCCGTAGCGTCATGATAAGCGGGGACATAAACCAAAAGCTGGCCCAGAAAATATCCACCCAACTGCTTATCTTGCAGGAGCTTAGCAGCGACCCGATCAAGCTGTTCATAAACAGCCAGGGCGGGCATGTCGAGGCCGGCGACACCATCCACGACATGATACGATTTGTCCGCCCGCAGGTATATATTATAGGCACCGGATGGGTGGCAAGCGCGGGGGTAAATATCTTCCTATCGGTGGACGCCGCGTATCGTTTTTCGCTGCCCAACACCAGGTACATGATTCACCAGCCTTCGGGTGGGGTACAGGGGGTGAGCACCGACATAGCAATCGAAGCCAAAGAGATCATTAAGATCAAAGAGCGGATAAACCAGCTGATAAGCACTCAAACCGGCCAGCCCATAGAGCGTGTCCAGCAGGATACCGAGCGTAACTTCTGGATGAGCGCCCAGCAGGCCGTGGAGTATGGCATAGTGGGCAAGGTTATTTCCTCCCAAGACGAGCTGGACCAGGTTATCGGCGGATAAGACATTCCATTCTCTGGCTCGCTGTGTAATGTTTTACTATTACTGCGGGTTATTCATTGTGAGAGAATCGCCCCAAAAGCCATTATAACAAGTATTTTGGGCCATGGTGGAACTTGTTTTTTTCATCTACATCCGGGCGGTCTCGACAAATAAAAGGTTGACGGGTTACCCTAATACCTGTACAATATACAAGGCTAAACAAACTTTCCTAACTGAGGTGACTTTAAATGATTTTGAAAAAGAAAAATTGGCTTGCTATTTTGGCGCTTGTATTGGCGGTGGCCATGCTGGCGGCTTGCACTCCCAGAACAGACATGCCCGACGACGACACGCCTTCGCGCGATGATTACGACCCTAACTTTGACGGCGTGCGAATTGGGGAGATAACCCCCGACTTCTCTTACGAGATTGCTGAGCGGTTTTCTGTGAGCGACCACACCGTGGGCTGGGTGGATGTGCCCGGCACCAACATAAGCGACGTAGTCGTGCGCAACCCTGATTGCACCGACAACGAGTATTACCTGCGCCGCAACTTCTATGGCGAAGAGTATTTCTACGGCGTATACTACATAGACATTAGGGCCGAGCTTGGCCAAACCCGTGACGAACTAGGGGTAGTTACCACGATTTATGGCCACGCGATGACAGACAATCCCGAAGAAGAAAGATTCAACAGAAAGTTTGGCAACCTGCACAGATTCCGTGACCCGGAATTTATGCTTGAGCACCCTTATATATTCTTCTCTCTGCCCGAGGATAATATGGCGTTTGAGGTAATAGCGGTGTTTTACGGCAACGTTGACAACCCGGAATTCTCCTACAATTTTGACCACCCGGATGTTCCCTTTATTGACGTTATCAATAACGCAGTGTTGCCGCGCTCCCTTTACCACTTTGACATCGAACTTGATGCAAACGACAAGTTCCTGGTTCTCTCCACTTGTATCTACAACCCCTCCTGCGGTACCCAGCTGCTTCATCACAGAGATACAATGTACCGCTTTGCCATTATGGCCAGGCTGGTCAGCCCCAACGCCCCGCTCAGAGATTACGCCACGTTTACTATCAACGAAAACCGCACCGTAGACCCCGACGGTCGTTGGCAGTCATAAGCGTTAGCCTACAGCCAAAGCAGCCCTTCGCCAAGATGGGCTGCTTTTTTGTCGTTCGGCATGGCATACCCACTTGCAAAAATCCGCAAAAACGGGCGTATGCGCAAGCAAGATGAAGCTAGACTAAGGCAGTTCCACTTAACCTAAAGTTGCGCTTTCCGTCTAGGCGATATATACTAAACTCAATAGTCAAAGATAGTCAAAGACAGGAAGTGCTTTTGAAGTGCATATAAGTGACGTAATTGCCGGGTTTATCTGTGAGATGCTGGACAGCGAGGATGGCTGCACCGAGTTTGCGCGCATACAGCTGGCGACCAGGTTCGGTTGCGTTCCAAGCCAGATAAGCTACGTGGTCGCCACCCGATTTTCTCCGGAGCACGGCTACCTGGTAGAGAGCCGCAGAGGCGGGGGCGGGTACATACGCATACGCAGGGTCAAGCAGGATTCAAAGCAACTTGTGATGCATACAGTAAACGCAGTGGGAGAAGAGCTAAGCCCTCACCTCGCGGGGGCGTTCCTCTCCAACTTGGTGGACGCTCAAGCCATCGAGGAGAGTGCCGCCCGGCTAATGCGGGCAGCGATTTCGCCAGGTGCTCTAAGGGCTGCGCCGACAATAGTAAGAGATGCGCTGCGGGCATGTATCTTCAAGCAAATGCTTGTAGAGCAGCTTGCGGCAAGCAAGTGAACTGGGAAAAACGCAAGGCCATGAAGGCTATATATGGGCTGCCGCGCAAAAGCGGCCGAAGGTAAGGCGCGATGTCCGCGCCGGGGAGGTTTTTATGAAGTGCTACAATTGTTCACACAGCGAGGCGCAAAGCCGCCTTTTAATCAACTACATGGGGCAGGTCAGCGAAGTCTACATCTGCGCTGCGTGTTTGGAAGACTTAAAGCAATACGCGCTTTCTATGCTGGGGGAAGTCAAGCAAGTGGCATCTCATCCCAGAGTCTGGCCTAATGTCGACCTGCGCGCTGCCCAGGTTGGCGGGTCGACGCCGTTTACAGCGGACGTAGGCGAGAAAATCAGGTTGGGCCGCGAGTTAGAAGAGCTGCGCGAAAAACTGCGGGTCGCTGTTAAGATTGAAGACTATGAGAGCGCTGCGGCGCTGAGAGATGAAATCTACCGAATGGAAAGAGAGGTACGCACCAATGCTACATAGAGATAATTATAGCGAACTTGCCAGGGGGATTATACAGAATGCCATTCGCTTTGCGGGTGGACTGCGCCACGGCTTTGCCGGCAGCGAGTACATCCTTTGGAGCCTTAGCCGGAAGGGTGACCACTGCGCGTTCAAGGCTCTGCGCAGTTTTGGACTTACCAGCTCGATAGTTGCCCAGGTGATTACACAACAGACCGGGAGAGGCGACGCGCAGACCCTGCAAGCACAGGGATTTTCGCCGGACGCCCAGCGGTTGTTCGAGCTGGCGGAAGCACAGGCTGCTAAATTGGGGCATACCCAGGTTGCCCCTGAACATCTGCTGCTGGGCATATTGGGCGATAAAAGCTGCTCGGCGGCAAGGCTGATAGCCTCTACAGGGGTAGAGTTCGATGCCCTAACCGCGCAGCTATTGGGAATGCTAGGCAAAGGCTGGCCCCATGAGAAGGCCAAAGAGGCCTCTCAAAAAGGTGCGGACAAAAATGCCAGCGCCCTTGAACAGTACAGCAAAGACCTGACCCAGATGGCGGCAGAGGATAAGTTCGATCCGGTCATAGGCCGGGAAGAGGAGATAGCCCGGGTGGTGCAGATACTCTCCCGCCGCACCAAGAATAACCCGGTGCTGATCGGTGAGCCGGGGGTGGGCAAGACCGCCATAGCCGAGGGGCTCGCTCAACGAATAGTAGCCGGTCAGCTGCCCGAGACTCTGGCAGGCAAGCGGCTGGTTATGCTAGATCTTGCCAAGATGGTGTCCGGGGCCAAGTTCCGGGGGGACTTTGAAGAACGGATAAAGGGCTGCATCGACGAGGCTGTGGCTGATGGCAACATCATCCTTTTTATAGACGAGCTGCACACCATAATCGGGGCCGGCTCGGCAGAAGGCTCAATGGACGCTGCGAACATTCTCAAGCCCGCGCTCAGCCGTGGGCAACTGCAGGTCATCGGCGCCACCACTCTGGCCGAGTACCGAAAACAGGTGGAGAAAGATTCCGCGCTTGAGCGCAGGTTCCAGTCAGTCAAAGTTGGCGAGCCCTCCCAAGAGGACGCTGTCAAAATCCTTGCCGGCCTGCGGGAGAAGTACGAAGACCACCACAAGCTGACAATAACCGACCAAGCTATCGAAGCCGCGGTCAAGATGAGCGCGCGCTACATACAGGACCGCTACCTGCCCGATAAGGCAATCGACCTGGTGGATGAAGCGGCCTCTCGGGTGCGCACCGGAAACCTGACGGCGCTGCCACAACTGGAGGAACTTGAAGCCCGGATAGATGAGCTGGCCGCCCAAAAGGACTCCGCTGTGCAAAACCAGCTCTACGAGCAAGCCGCGCTGCTGCGCGACCAGCAAAAGGAGCTCCGCGAGGAGCTGGAGAAAACCCGGGCAGCCTGCCTTGCCCAAAGATCGGGCAGTGTGAGCGCTCAGGACATAGCCGACGTTGTGGCCATGTGGACGGGTATTCCGGTGGCCGTGCTCACCCAAGATGAGAGCCGGCGTTTGCTCGGCCTTGAAAAGACCATTCATGCAAGAGTTATTGGCCAAGACGAAGCGGTAACCGCAGTCTCCAAAGCTATACGCAGGGGCCGTTCCGGGCTCAAAGATCCAAAGAGACCTGTGGGCGCGTTCCTCTTTCTGGGGCCGACCGGTGTGGGCAAAACCGAGCTCTGCAAGGCTCTGGCCCAGGCAATCTTCCAAGACGAGAACGCTATGATCCGGGTGGACATGAGCGAGTTCATGGAGCGACACACCGTCTCCAAACTAATCGGCTCGCCCCCCGGTTACATAGGCTACGACGAGGGCGGTCAGCTGACCGAGAAGGTAAGGCGCAAACCATACAGCGTCATCCTCTTCGACGAGATTGAAAAGGCCCACCCCGATGTCTGGAGCATACTGTTGCAGATTATGGAGGACGGTCGCCTGACCGACGCCCAGGGCCGCACAGTCGACTTCAAGAACGCGATAATTGTTATGACCTCGAATATAGGGGCCAGGAATATCACCGATGGCAAGCGTGCGCTTGGCTTTGCCGCCGTGGAGCCTGGCACCGGTGAAGCTCAGACAAGCGAGGAGATTCGTGGGAAGGTGATGGGTGACCTCAAGGACGCCTTCAAGCCGGAGTTCCTCAACCGCATCGACGACATCATAGTCTTCCACCAGCTGAGTGGGGAGGACATACGCAAGATTGCCGGCATCATGCTGTCCGACCTGGGGCAGCGCCTGGCCGAGCTGGGAATCGAGCTGGAAGTAGACGAGGACGCTCTTGAGCTGCTCTCCCAGCGCGGGTTTGACCCCAAGTACGGGGCGCGTCCGCTCCGACGGGTGATACAGACGGCTGTAGAGGACGCCGCTGCAACCGAGCTTTTAGAAGGCAGTTTCGGCTCGGGGGATAAGATACTGGTGAGTGTACGGGATAACGAGATTACCCTAAAGAAGCTTTCGAAAATTGAAAAAGAGCCTGTCGCGGCTCTTTCAGTAAAGTAAATATGTAAAGTTAGAGACAATGGGCGGGGTTTTACCCCCGCCCATACTTTTTGAATTTAATCCCAATCCTCACCCTCAAGCCGCCGCTGCAACTCTTTTAGCCGTGCTTGCCGCTCCCGGTAATCAGACAGCACACCTGCCACGATTGCCCAAAACCGCGGCGAGTGGTTCATTTCGGTCAGGTGTGCCAGCTCGTGAACAACCACGTAGTCAATCACATCATCCTTCGCCATTATCAGCCGCCACGAGAAGTTCAGGCTCTTCCTGCTCGAGCAGCTCCCCCAACGGGTTTTAGCGCCGTTGATTTTGACTCCGGCTGGCATGGCGGACATTTGCTCGGCGAAGGCGGTGACCTTTTCGGTCAAATCGCGTCTAGCGAGCATACGGTAAATTCGCACACAGGCCGCCTTTATTTGCTCAGACGTCAAATTCGAAGGCAGGTAGAACTCCTCACCATCGAACCCTACCTGCTTGCCGTATCTGGCCACAATCGGGTACTGCTTGCCGCGATATGTCACGCACTCGCCATATGTAAGCGCAAAATTTTTGCGCAGCCTTAGCTGCTCGCCGGACTGCGCTAACTTGTCTGTTATCCACTTCTCTTTCGATGTGACAAATCTGTCGATATCGCGCTTGGGCGTGCGCGATGGGGCGCGAACTTCCACAGCGCCGTCACGCACGTAAATAGCAACAGTTTTGCGCCTAGAGCGGGTCAGCGTGTATTCCATCACTAATTATAGCCACTGTGTAGCTATCAAAGTTATCGCGAAAAATAGGCCCATACAAACGCACATTCCTCTAAAGCTCAAATCGATTGCCCGTATGCGACCCAGGATGGGAGGGTTGCGCTTTACAAAGCGGGTAAAGATAAAGTACCCGACCACCAAACTAACGGCGAAGGCGATTACCTTCTCGAGGTATCCAAAGAGGTCTACGCCGACTGGTTCGCCAAACAAGAACTCGACAAATTGCGTACCCAAGATACCGCCCAAGAAGCACATCGAACCCAAAACGAGAACCGTGACCTTTTGGTTTTTTGCAATATTTGCAACATCTTCGGTGAGCTCGCACCGCCCAAAAAGAATAGAGGCGTACTTTATGCAGATAGTTATAGTTCCCAGATTTATAAAGCTCATGATTATAAAGAGCGGCAAGCTCACCCCGGACATCATGAAGTATTTTGAAATGCTGCCGTTGAACAGGGGAGCGCCCGCGATTCCCAAGATCGCCAGAATAGTCGCAGCACCGACCGTCGGGAATCGCTTTAGCACGCCGCTAATTTCGGTTATATCCCTGGTATGGTAAGCGTGCGAGATTATTCCCGCGCTCAAGAACAAAGCAGCCTTAAACAGAGCGTGGTTAATCATATGGAACAAGCTGCCGGTGTGGGAGTAATAGGTGTTAAGCCCAAAGCCAATCATAATCAAACCAATTTGCGCAATCGTACTATAAGCCAAAATAAGCTTCATATCGGTTTGAGAGATCGCCATTATAACGCCCACTATGCCGGTAACGACCCCAATAGCGAGGAAAAAGTCCGATGTGGACACCGCCCCAAAAACCTCTTGGAAGCGTAGGAAGAGGTAAACGCCGCTCTTTATATGCAGCCCCGAAAGTATGGCCGAAACCGCGGAGGGTGCGCCCGGCGTGCCATGGGCCTTTGGCAGCCAGCTGTAAAGTGGCATAAGTGCGCATTTAAACGCCACCGTGGTCATGATGAGCGCGTAGGGCAAAACTAGCTCAGAGGCCGGCAGCAGCGCGATTGCCTGCCGGGCGGCGTCCATATCCAGCACGCCTGTCAGCCTGTAGACATATCCGAGCCCCAGCAGGTAAAACTGTATGGCAACAAGGTTAGCCATTAGGTAAATTATGCCGTCATACATCGAGCGGTTGCGGCGTAAATACATTATCATAATAGTGACCACAACGTTGGCGACTTCAATTAAAACGAATATGTTAAAGAAGTCCCGTGTGAGAAAGATGCCAATCAGCGCGCCCTCCCAAATAAAGAGAAGGAACCAGAAGAGGCGGCTGTTCTTTTCGTTATAGCTGTAAATAGCCGCCACCAAAAAGATAAAAGCGGTGAGCAAGACAAAAATCGCCGAGAGATTATCCGCCCTGAGCGTGATACCCAAAACACTGTAGAAGTTCCCGATATACGTAACAGCTTGGTACTCGCGGGTAGATATAAATAGGTAAAAGGCAAATATAACAAGAAGAGCCTGCGCCGTAAGGGCTATTATTTTGCCCGCTTTTTCAGAAGAAAAGAGGTACAAAAAAGTTGCTATAAGAATTGGTATTATGACAAAATAGGTAAGCATACGTATACTCTACCTCATACTTTTATTTTTGAGTGTGTCCCAGTCTGTCGTGCGGTATTTGCGAAACAATGTCATAAGCATTGTTATGTTGACCGCCACAACCGAAATAGCAATGATAATCGCGGTCAGCATAAGCGCCTGCGGCAAAGGATCTGCGGCGTACTGCGGGTTTTCCAGACGCTCACCTATAGGTGGAAGTATGCCGTCTGCGTAACCAATGCTCAAAAAAAACATAACGACAGCTGTCTGCATTATTAGGATAAAGATGATAGACTTCACAGCTTTTTTGCTGACAATAAGTCCAAAAAAGCTGACAAAAAACAAAGCAATAGAGAAGAGCTCCACTACCCCGATTTGCATAAATTACTTCCTTTCAACCGCAATGTATCTATAGAGCAGAATGAAGAACGCGCAAGCTACCTTCATTCCAATCAAGGCGTTCATCGCAACCAGGTACGAGTCTCTGAATATCTGCAGGTAGGTAGCCGGCATATAAGCGGCCGCGCCGAGGAAAACAATAAACACAGCAAGCAAAATGGTCGCGGCGAAGATAAGCTCCTCTATCCTCATAACCCGGTGGATGCGCACATCATAAATATTATAAATCATATACCTACATATGAAGAAGGTGGCGACCGCGAGCCCACCCTGGAATCCTCCGCCTGGCGTAAATTGGCCGTTAACTATGAGATAGATGCCGAATACAAGCATCAATGGACAAACTATGCGCACGGTAAAAACCGCCATACCGTAGCCTTCAATATCGCTGTGCTTTCCGTCCGAAATAGAGGCCGCGCTAAACCAAGACATGTGAGAGACTGCCACAACGCTAATTACCAACATGAGGGCTTCAAAAAGAGTGTCATACACACGGTAGACCAAGTATATTGCGGTTACTGGGTTTTCTCCTCCGACATCGTACATAAATCTCGCTATATAAAGGTCCTTCAGGTAAGCGTTAACGATTGTGGCATCGGGGATAAAGTGCAAAAACAGCGCGAATAAAAACGCCGTAAACACAAAAGGGAGAATACAGCCTTTTATTAATTTTATCACATTCCTTTTTGGTGGCGGCTCCGAAGAAGAGTCTATGTTCATATTGTAATACTTCTCGAAGCATACGATGAAGAAGATGGTGGTAAAGACGCTTATGGCGGCTTCGGCCATTGCCACGTCAGGCGCGCCCAACATCAAAAAGCAGAAAGAAGTAATCAGCGAAAAAATGCCGAAGTATATAACGATTCTCGCCATCTTTTGAGCGTGTATAATCAATATGGCCATGGCGAGCCACAAGAAAAGCAATACCTGTATCATATAATATCCTCAGCCTCAGCTTGCTTTCCTTCCAGCTTGTATTTACTTTCATATGCCGTGGCGGCTATCATGTGGGCCACCAGCGGATTAAGTATTAGCATAATAACTATAAGCAGGATAAGCTTTGCGGAAAAATAGCTTATGCCATGCCTTATTGCCAGGCCTATTATAAGGGTGAGAGCGCCTACAGTATCTACTTTTGAACTTACAAGAAGCCTTAGGTAAAAGTTCTCAAACCTGAATATGCCGACAACGCCGAAGAGCATAAAGACTGCCCCAATTACGACGACTACGTTCCCCACGGTTTCCAACTACTTCTTACCTCCCTTTTGCCTTTCCATTAGAAATAGCGCGACAAAAATGGTGCCGATAAACCCGGAAAGCGCGTAGATTATCGCAAAGTCCAAAATATATCCAGCCCCGTTGATAGACGCAAAAACAGCAATCATTGTAATGATCTTTGTAGAGACGAGATTCATTCCAAGAAGCCGGTCCCAAACTGAGGGGCCTTTTATTGTCCTTACGAGGTAAAAGACCAAACACACGAGCAGCGCCCATAAGACATACGTAATATCCACAACATGCACCCTCTCATTTTTGAACCTTTATCAACTGGTTTTCCAGGCGACCCTTGAGAAAGTCGTCCATGGCCTTTAGGTCTCGTGTATCGTTTTTCTTCATAAGACAGAGCAGGGTAAGTTTTTCATCCGTCAAATCCAGCAAAATCGAACCTGGAGTAAGCGTAATAGAATCGGCGAGGAGAACCTTCAAGGATTCGTTAGTTATTTTGGTCTTAAGCTCAATGATATCTACGCTCGCGCCCTTGACGATTAGCTTAATAACATAGAATCCGGAGACATATATTTGCCCGACCAAATAAAAAACATAGAGAATCAGCCTTGGGTATCTTATATTTTCTACCCGCTTCAAAGGCAGATATTTGTGGTAGAAGTATAAACAGCCGACACTTAAAATAATGCCGACAATCAAACTGAAAGGCGAGAAAGCCTCCCGGAGTATAATCCACACAAAGACAAGTATTACAACAGAGTAGATATTATTCCTGTTCAAGCAGCTCACCTCCACGTGGTTGCATCATACAAATTTTAAAAAAAATGTAAAAACATATGGTTCGTATAGACCAGTATCCAAAAGACACGGATATTTAGAATGGCACCAGTATAGCACAGTCATTCACCTACTTCAAGTGACATATGCTGTCGAGTGCCACTTTCTCCGCCGGCAGACCGTACCGAAAGTTTTCGGTGGGCTTTATCGAAGAAGCTCTGGCGCATTCTTTGTTCTAAAGCTGTAACAAACTTAGAGGCAGCCTTTTTGCTAGGCGGCCTCTAAAATCGCATGTACCGCTCAGCGGGACAATGTTGCTGCTGCGGTTAGCCCGTACACTTTTGCGGCGCCGCTGTCAAGCAGCCTATCTGCGCATGCGGCAAGCGTACACCCGGTTGTGAGTAGATCGTCAACCAGCAATATTGTTTTGCCGGTCAGCCCGTTGGTCAACCCCGCTTTGTAGGAAAGCTCGGCGTTTTCCTTGCGGTCGACTTTACCCAGGTCGCGCTGTGTCAGTGAATTCCACGATCTGGCCAGTGCGTATGGGTAGATAGGTATATCCATCAGTATGCTTAGCGGCTTGGCAAGCAGCTCGGCGTGGTTAAAGCCCTGGGTCTCGAGCTTTGATTCGGTTACGGGCACAGGCACGATCGCGTTAAAGCCGACCTCATTCCAACGCTCATCCAGCAGATTGCGCATCTCGTACCCGAGTATATAGCGCACCCGCTTGGGAGAGCCCTCCTTGATTGCCCAGACCAGCTTGCGTCCCCAGCCCTTGTATTCGTAGACAGATGCGACGCCAGCCATATTGTGAGAGAATGGCAGGACTATCGGCTCAGCAATTCGCTCGGGGCAGCTCTCGCAGAAAAGGTCGTCATACTCCACGAGGTCGTCGCATCGCAGGCATCTTTGAGGGTAGAGCAGTGAGACGGTGCGGTCGAGCAGCTCGGTTGTTTGCACGGGTTTACCCCCTCATGAGTAAGCAGATGCTTTATTTTATCCCCGCCAATCTTGCGGGATTTTCTTCGATATACTGCCATATCTGTTGGTATTCTTCTTCGTTTCGGATAATGCGGTCGTGGTAGGAGCGCTGCCATATAGATTCGCCGAACTGCTTTGATGTTAACGCCTTAAGTGCGTTAATCACCTTCGCCAACGTGGATTTTGTAGGGGACGCACACCCGGGCGTCCCGCACGTTTTTAGCATGTGCATCTTATTTTTTATAACAACAACCATATGTACATGATTTGGCATAATTGTGTATTGGTCTATCGCTACCGCATCATAAACTAACGGTATATTTTCGATATGCTGGCTTACCACCTTGCCGATTTCAGTTAATTTCACTAGGGGGGCGTTTGTGTAGTAGGCGGGACGCCCGGGTGTGCGTCCCCTACGATACGCGCGAGAATCTCGTGCCCGTCCTTTACGCATATCGTCACAAAATAATATCCCGCGTTTGAGTAATCATAATCTTTTAAGCGATTACTATTTCTGGCTGGTAACTCTCCCATGCTTGCTCACCGCTTGTACATATCGTCGGCGCTAACTTGTATTTTTTCCACCTCTAACTCATATTTTTCAATGCATTCCTGGACAAGAAATTCTATCTGGGCATTTAAAGAGCGACGATTTCTCTTAGCAATATATGTTATTTTCACAAGCATTTCCGGTTCAAAACGAGCTCCTACTTGCACTTTGGTTGCTGGCATGACAACACCTCGTTAACAATATGTTGTCAATATATTATGGTAAATTACCTTAACTGTATGCAAACAATATGATATAATATTGTTACTAGAGAGCATTGCAAAAAAATAAGAGCTATCATCAAAGACAATAGCCTTGAAGTTGAATGTTCAAATAGAGATGAGGCGCTTCTCCTAAGAGAAGCGCCTCATGATAACTTTTGTGCTGATTTAGTCCTTAATAATATCCCCAAACAAATCCTCATCCTTCGGGGTTGTCAGCGGGATTGGCGAAGACACCCAGGTGACATTGATAAGATGCCGCCAGGTGATGTTTTCGGTGGTGCTGTTGCCGCCCCAGCTGCCGCAGCCCAGGGACATCGAGAAGGGCATGCCGTTGAACCAGTTGCCGCTGTTGGCGGCGGATGTGGGTAGGCGAACCATAATGCGGGAGGTGTAGGTGCGCTCGGCCAGCTTGCGAATGCGTGACTCGTCGGTGGAGTGTATGGCGCACGAGTGCCCCTTGCCCGACCACTCGTGAATCTCGTTGAGGAAGTCGATAGCCTTGTCAAAGTCGGTGTACTTGTAGACGTTTAGCACAACCGAGAGTTTTTCGCCCGAGAAGGGATGTTCGGCGCCCGCGCCGGTGGACTCAACCATAATGAACTTTGCGCCCTCGGGCAGCGAGAACCCGGCAGTTTCGGCGATCTTCTGCGGGGAAGCAGCGGCCAGACCGGACTTGGGGTCTAAGTGGCCGTCCGGCAGGAACATGGTAGCCTGCAGCTTAGCCTTCTCTTCGGGTGTGCAGAGGTAGCCGCCGTTCTCTTTGAGCCCTGCCATTGCAGCGTCGTAGATGGTGTCTTTAATCATAACGTTGTTGTCGGCCGAACAGCTGGTGGCGAAGTCGAAAGTCTTGGAGCGCATAACCTTCTCGCAGGCGTCGGCTAGGTCGGCGGTCTCGTCGATGATGCTCACAACGTTGCCCGCACCTACGCCATAAGCGGGTGTACCAGAAGAGTAAGCCGCGTGCACAAGAGCGCCGCCTCCGGTGGCAATAACGAGGTCAACCTGCTTCATCAGCTCGCTGGTGGCCTCAAGTCCGTGGGTCTTGAGGTTTTCGGGGTCGATGTAGAGGATTAAGTCCTCTGGTGCGCCATGTTTTTTAAGAGCTGCGCGCATAAGGTCGCAGACGAGGGTGTTTGTCCCCTTAGTGCGCGGGTGCGGCGCAAGAATAATAGCATTGCGCCCCTTAATAGCCGACGCAGCTTTTGCAGGCGGAGTAACCTCTGGGTTGGTGCAAGGTACGATACCGCCGACAACACCCACAGGCTTTGCGTACTTTACAAGGCCATGCTCAGGAATTTCTTCGATTACGCCGACCGACTTGTGGCCCTGCATGTCGCGCAGCACACCCCGGGGCTTGATTTGAAGCTTGATATATTTGGCTTCCTCGTACCCCATCTGGGATTCTTCGAAGGCAAGCTTAGCGATCTTGCGGGCGTTCTCTTCTTTAACAACTGCCCAGGTTATCGCGGCGCAGAGTTCGTCCACCTTCTCTTGGGTGTAACCCTCAGCGATTTTTTGAGCTGCGCGCGCGCGCGCGACAAGTCCTTTTATATATTCGTTGGCGGTAATATCCGGCATAGTTACAAAGCCCTCCTCGTTAATATGTTATCACAGTTAAGTTTAGCTTTTTTGGGTCAAAAATACAAGACCGCGCCGGTGTACTCCAGCACAAAAATATTCCGGGAAATTGGGCGCACCCACGTAGGGGCGAGGTTTCATCCCCGCTCCTACAGCATTTGCTAAAACTTGTGAATCAACAGGCCGCTGCGCAGCTTGGGTTCGAACCAGGTGGACTTGGGCGGCATTATCCGACCGGCGTCGGAGACATCCATAAGCTCGGTAAGGGTAGTGGGGCAGACCGAAAAGGCCAGGGCCATTTCGCCGCTGTTTACGCGTTGCTCGAGCTCGGCAGTGCCGCGGATGCCGCCTACAAAGTCGATCCGCTTGTCGGTCTGTGGGTTCTGGATGCCCAGCAGTGGGGCAAGCACTTCGTTTTGCAGCACTGCTACAGCCAGCCGCTCGACCACGTCTGTCGGTGCGGGGAGCTTGTATTTGGCGGTGTACCACTTGCCGGCAAGGTAAACGCCGTAGGTGTGCGGGTGTGTGGGTTTTACCGGAGTGGCCGACTCGCTGATTTCGAACTTCTCGCCAAGTGCTGTCAGGAAACCTGCGGCATCCATGCCGTTAAGGTCGCACAGAAGGCGGTTGTAGTCCATTATTATGAGGTCATCGTGTGGGAATATTACCGACAGGAAACGCTCGGACTCAGCGTCTGGGCCGCCATTTCGCATAGCCGCCACTCTGGAGGCAGAGGCCGCACGGTGGTGCCCGTCGGCGATGTAGAGCGCCTCAATGCCCTCAAAGGCCTCGGATAGCTGCTTTATTGCGGCGGGATCATCAACCACCCACATTGTTTGGCCCACGCCGTCTTCCGACTTAAAGTCGTACTCCGGCTTGTGGCTGTCTATCCATGCCTGCATTAGCGCCTTTGGCTGGGGCGCGGCATCTGCCCTGTAGGTCAAGAAGATTGGGCCGGTGTGCGCGCTTAGGGTGTCCACGTGCTTGACGCGGTCATTCTCTTTGTCGGTGCGGGTGAGCTCGTGCTTTTTGATAGTGTCGGCGTTGTAGTCGGACACTTGGGCGCAGGCCGCGAGACCGGTCTGGGCGCGGCTGCCCACAGTTTGGCGGTAGATGTAAAAGCAGGGTGCAGTGTCCTCGGTCATAACGCCGCTAGCGACCAGACCGTCAAGGGCGGTCTTGGCCTGGGCGTAGACCTCGGGTGCGTATTGGTGGACGTCATCGGCAAGGTCCATCTCCGGCTTGTCCACGTGGAGGAAGGAGTGGGGATTGCCCTTCGCCATAACCCGGGCCTCGGCGGTTGAGAGCACATCATAAGGCAGAGCGGCCACTGCGGAGGCCTGCTCGCTTTTGGGGCGCAGTGCGCGGAAAGGATGTACAACTGGCATTGTTTTGCCCTCCTTAAAAGTTTGCACGGTCTAATATGTCACAATAATACCACATCTAACCCTAAAATAATAGATGCCGCAGAGGTTTTTGAGTTTTTTGTATTTGCTATGGAAAGGGAGGGCCATAGGTTTTCGGGCTGTGTCGTTCTTCTAGCAAATCATTGCATAATTAATAGGTGCCGCCCACCGGCGGCCCTATTTGTAGAAACTTACTTTATTTTTGCTGCGCACCCGGAGCAGACATAGCCCTTCTCGACCTTGCGCAGATTTTCGGACTCCACCTGGTAAAGAGAGCAACGCAGCAAAACCTCGCGAATAACAATCGATCTTGTGGCGAGGTTGTTCATCACAACTTCCAGTTCTTTGCCGATACCCCAACCAAGCGCCTCGCGCATGTCAGCGGGGATTACGATGCGACCGAGGTCGCCCATTAAACGAGTCGCAACTCTCTGCCCTTCCATGATGCAACACTGCCTTTCGCTTCTGAATTCGCCCAGCCAGCGCCAGCGCTGGACCAACAGCTCGCAACTCCGCTGCGCTACGTGCTCCGCACCATAGAGTTAAGCCGTAGCTATAACTTAGCTGACGTGTCTGCGCAAGCGCTGGACCAATGGCTCGCGACTTCGCTGCGCTATGTGTCCGCATCATAGAGTTAAGCTTTGGGTTATAATTAGCGGACGGCCGATGGCGCCCCTACGCAAAAAACCCGATACTGTAAGGGCGCGATGCCAAACTAAAGTCGCAAAACCGCATCATCGCGCCACAATCTCCCAAAAAGCTATAACGCTACCTGCTCCGCATCACAAATTTAGACCACAGCGAGAAAATCGCGAGCTGTTGGCTGCGCTGAGCCATTCAAAAGCTCCGAAAACAAAAAGACGCGCATAGAGGTGACTGCCCCTACGCGCGCCATAAAATGGCGATAACTTCCTGCGACGGCTTGAAAAAATAAGGCAAATGATGTATAATACAAGCTGTCGCGTGGAAGAGCGAGGGTGCGTTGTCTTAACGGTTGGCCACCTTTGCCCGCTGTTGGTGGTTGCACACCTTCAGCGGCCATGCGGCTCCTTCATATCCGGAGCCTTTTTGAATGAAAATAAGTGTAGCATATACCAAATATTTTGTCAAGATTTGCTGAAGCGCAGCGGAGAGTATTTCTCCCGCAGCCCGAAGAATAAAACATAAAGGAAACCTCACTTATGGAACTTACACTCTGCGCGCCATGTCTATTCGGGCTGGAAAGCCCGCTGGCCCACGAAATAAAACGGATAGGCGGACAGGATGTTGCCGCAACCGACGGCAAAGTTACGTTTCGCGGAGACTTGGCGGTGCTTGCCCGGGCAAACATCTCGCTGCGCTGCGCCGAGCGGGTCTGCATTGTGCTGGGTAGCTTTCCGGCAGCCAGCTTTACAGAGCTGTTTGACGGTGTGGCAGAGCTGCCGTTTGAGCGGTTTGTCGGCAAGGCGGACGCCTTCCCGGTAAAGGGGTGGTCGCTAAAGAGCGGGCTGCACAGTATACCCGACTGCCAGAAGATAATTAAGCGCGCGGCGGTTGCGCGGCTGGAAAAAGTCTACGGCCAAAGCTGGTTTGAAGAGACTGGCCCGGTGCATCAGATACAGTTTGCCATACTCAAGGACCAGGTCAGCATAATGCTGGACACCTCGGGAGAAGGGCTGCACAAGCGGGGTTACCGCAAGGGTTCGGGCAAGACCGCGCCAATAAAAGAGACGCTGGCGGCGGGTATCTGCGACCTCGCTCATATAAAGCCGGGCAGCCGGGTAGTTGACCCTATGTGCGGTTCGGGCACACTGCTGATTGAGTCGGCACTGCGGGCCTGCCATATTCCGCCTGGGGCCGGGCGCGCTTTCGCGGCCGAGAGCTGGGGGAGCATGCCCAAGGAAGTCTGGCGCGCCGAGCGCGAGGCCGCCATGGCTGGGGTTCTGCCTCAGAGCACATTTGAGGGTATAGGCTACGACAGCGACCCAGAGGCCGCGGAGATAGCCGTCGAGAATGCCGCCAAGGCCGGGGTGGGTGCGCTGATAACGGCGGGGGTGCAAGATATCGGCCAGTTCAGTTGCGGGGAGGAGAAGACGATAGTGCTCTGCAACCCACCCTACGGCGAGCGTTTGCTTGAGGTCAAAGCCGCCGAGGAGCTCTACCGGAAGATGGGTAAGGCCTTTGCGCCACGGCCTGGGTACAGATATTACATAATCAGCCCGCACGAGGAGTTTGAGAGGTTGTTCGGTCGTAAGGCCAGCAAGCGCCGGAAGCTTTATAACGGGATGATTAAATGCTGGTTGTATATGTATTTTTAGGGGTGAGCCCATGATGGAAAACATTGAATATAGAACACACGACGAAAATCTTGATGTTACTACTTTTATAAACATGGCAGTCCAAGTTTGGCCGGGCAATTACCACTCTCAATATACAAGAGAAGCATTGAAAAGAACTATCAATACGACCGCTTGGGATAATGACAAGCTGGTTGGGTGCGTTAGGGTACTAACTGACGGTTGTTTTTTGGTACAATAACAGAAATTCTTGTTTTGCCCGAATACCAGAGGCTAGGAATTGGAGAGAAACTAATGTCATTTGCGTTTGAAACATCGCCAACGTCGCTATTTTTTGGAGCGCAACCGGAAGCTGTAGCCTTTTATGAAAATATTGGCTACGAGAAGTCAATACAATCTTTTTCCAAAGAAAGGCCCCGAAAGCAATGAGGGTTATAGTATAAGCATTTTCGGCATAGTCAATTGAAAATGGGCTTGTGTTAGCTAATTTATATTAGGTGGTGAGTGCACTGGAAGAGGACTTACTAGTCAACCTTGATAACCTACACACAACAGAGTTAGGCGTTGTGAGAATAAGGCGAAATTTAAACTTGGCTGATGTGGACGTTGTTGAGTGGTGCAAGGATAAAATTAGAAACTCAAATGATATTGTTAGACGGGGAAAGAATTGGTACGCGTATATAGATGGTGCTATAATAACTGTAAATGCCCACAGCTTTACAATAATAACAGCCCACAAAGCAAAGCATTAAACCATGCGGCGGACAGGCAGCTAATTACGAATAGTATTTAATACTGGGAACATTTTTCGTTTTAATACGGGTTATATAGTTAACGAACCTCAAAATTACCCCAAGAGTCGTTTTTTTGAATTCGAAGTAAAACGTTGTAGGGGAGGCACCCCTGTGCGTCCTGCTAATCCACACCAATCTAACCGCTGTAGGGGCGGGATTTTCCCGCCCGCGGTGTTTCCATGGGTCTTAGGACCTTGACCCTAAAGACCTTGATTTTAGCGTAAGCCGCGGGAGGCACAGGGGTGCGTAGTTATATGTTCACATTTGGAGGAGATAAAGAATGAAAAATATACTATCGATTTTCTTAATTCTGCTACTTCTGGCAGGAGTGCTTGCAGCTTGTAATGGTAGAGAAGCAGAACCGCCTGCTTTAGAGAGTACTCTGCCGGGCGAAGCTACAGAAACTGCTCCGGAGAATGCTCCACAGGGCGAAGCCACCGAAACTGGCTCGGAGAATGCTGCGCAAGGTTACACGAGATTAACGCAGTGGGATTACCATCCTAGCTATCGCTTTCTTCTTGCAAGCGTAGAGGAACAAGATGATAGTCTTCTGCTAAGAGGAATTGTTGCCAGAGATGTGCTTACGCCGGAAGAGGTTGAAGCAGCCCGTGCCGAAGGGGCTATCGAAATAAACGGAGAAATGTTTATTCATACTGCTGTTGACACCCCGGGTTTTATGGCAAATGACCGTTTGTACAGCGCGGGTACCGGGACTGAGATTTACCTTGTAACTGCGTTCTTTGGCGAATTTGAAGGCGATGACCCTATGTATCGTATGGTAAAAGATGACGAGCAAATGCATCGGACACATTCTCGCCATTTTTTCAAAAGAACAGGAGTGTATCGTGAGGTTGAGGTTGAGAAAACTACGCCTGTCGAAATATGGCGGCTAGTAGTTGAACCAATGGAATGGGGCGATCTTGAGCTTTTTGCGCCAATGGAAGCGAGCGCCCATGTATTTTTTGATGATACCGAATACGATATACCCGATGGATTTCCCTTTGGTGGGTCGTTCGGCTTAGCTTTTGAGAATGGGAAATGCATACACCTGAGTTGGAACTCCTAGCACAGTAGGGGAGGAGCGGCTGCCGCATAACAGCTAAGCATTATCGACAGAAAAGATGCGGACCTTACGGAAGCATCTTCAGCTCTGCCATTGAGCACACTCCATCATCCGCGACGATTATATGGTCAGTCAGCTCGATATCCAACCGCCGCAGTTCGTTGCTGATAAGGCCGGTGGTGTGCAAATCCTCACGCGAGGGGTTGCAGATGCCGCCAGGATGGTTGTGGGCAATCACAACCTTAGTGGCTCGGCTGCTCAGCGCCAGGTGCAGTATGTCTGAGATGACGATATCCACCTTACCACTGTTGCCTTGGAAGATTTGCTCGCTGTAAAGTATATTGCCATTGCGCCCTAGGCAGAGCATCTGGAAGCACTCTACCTGCTCGTGGGTTAGCTGCCGACGCATAAAGTCTTTGGCTTGCTCGGTGGTGCGGACGGATTTTACCTCAGCCTTGCCGTCCTCACGATAAAGCCGGGCAACGCTGCCGATCATTTTGAGGTAGGCAGCCGACTCAGGGCCGATTCCGGGTGAGCGCTCGAGCAGATCCAGCGGCGCGCTCAGCACCCCGGAGACCGAGCCGAACCGCTCAATCAGGTGATGGCTTATTTCGTTGGTGTCTCCACGGGGTATGGTGTAAAATAGCAACAGCTCCAGGATTTTGTGGGGCGGGAAGTGATCCAGCCCCAACTTGCGGAACTCGTCCTTGACCCGGCGGCGGTGGCCGGAGTGTATATTACTATCAGGCATTTGAACTCACCGCCTTGTAGAATGTTGCCGAAATTATACTATATGTATCAAAAGTGGGTTTGGGGGTAGCTGTCAAGTGAAGAGCTTTACTGTAGGCAAAAATGACGCCGGGCAGCGCCTGGATAAATTCTTGAGCAAAGCGGCTCCGGGGTTGCCGGGCTCGTTGCTATACAAGGGTATACGCCGCAAGAATATCAAGGTGGGTAGCAAGCGTGCCACTCCCGGCCAAAAGCTGGAAGAGGGTGACATAGTAAGCGTCTACCTGCCGGACGACGTGCTGCAGCCCAGAGAGCACCCCGACCTTGAGGCGAGTGCCCAGCTAGAAATTGTCTACGAGGATGATAATATCCTCTTGCTGAACAAGCCGCAGGGGCTTTTGGCACATCAGGGAGAGGGACCCGATACCGATGACACGCTAATTGCTAGGGTGCAGCGATACCTATACCAATCGGGCGGGTGGAGTCCCGAAGTTGAGAACAGCTTTGCCCCAGCTCTCTGCCACCGCATAGACCGCAACACTTCGGGGCTGGTGATAGCCGCCAAAACCGCCGAGGCTCTGCGCGTTATAAGCGAGAAGCTGCGAGAGCGTGAAGTTACCAAGCTTTACATCTGCATTGTGCATGGTGTGCCTAAAAATAAGGCCGGCCTGCTTAAGGGTTACCTCTGCAAAGATAAGTCACTGGGGCGTGTGCGAGTGGAGCAGCGCCCATTCCCCGGGGGGAAGACAGCGCTTACTAAGTACAGGGTTTTGGCCGAGCAGGAGGGCAAGTCCCTAGTGGAAGCGCAGTTGCTCACCGGGCGGACACACCAAATACGCGCTCAATTTGCCGCTGTCGGACACCCGCTCTGGGGGGACGCCAAATACGGCAACAGCCGGGAGAATAAGCTGCTGGGGAACAAGCAAGCACTCTGCGCCTACAAGCTGATTTTCAGCTTTGCGACGCCTGCCGGGCCGCTAGGCTACCTGCGTGGCAAAGCCTTTGAGATAGCGGTGCCGTTTGCTAAAGACTTTGGAGAGCAAACTCTATAAGTCGAATTTACGCAAAGTTTGTCGAATGTGATTACATTGTAACCAAAACCAATGCGTTTGGCAAGCACACCCGAAAGCTGAGAGGAAGACTGGACTATGAGAAGCATAAACAAGCTGACAATAGTATTTGCAGTGCTGCTGGTGGTGGGTGTATTTGGCAACATGTGGTATACCAACCGGGGTCCGTTCCAGGGTAGTCGTGTTGCTGGGGTGCCAAGTGGGCATCTTAGGGTCGAGCACCACGACCGGGGACATCTCGACCTGTTGCTTTCCCACCGGGGCGGCGTTTCGTATAACTTTTTTGGGCAGCGGGTAAACGTCTACATCGCCTACTACGAGAGGGACGAGCTGGTTTTACACGAGCTGGTATCCGGCATAGCCTCTGGTGACGCCCACGAAATAAGCGGTACGACAGTCTGGGGTATAACCAGCGAAGAGGGCGCACGTCGAGAACTCAGGGTGATGGTCGATGTAGCCGGCGCCTCGTCAAGCAGCTACTTTGACTTTACGCAGATTGACTTCGAGCCCGGGTCCTTTGCGGGCGGCCCCGCCACCATGGCGAACACCCGAATAGAGCATGGCAAGCGGTATGTCCTGCACATCTGGCAGACCGGCCACACGTTCTGGGTTGACGGCGATGTCTTTAATCCAGAGCGTTTGAGGGAGAACGAAAAAACCGCAGTCCTGTACATCGTATTTGAATAAGGAGGCACTATTATGAGATGGGGAATTATCGCGGCGCTTGACGCCGAGCTCGAGCTTATACTGGATGCCATGGAGACCGAGAGCACGCTGGACGCCTATGGTGTACGCTTTCACATCGGTAAAATCGCTGGGCAGGAAGTCGCTGCAGTTTGTTCAAGCGTTGGGACGATTAATGCCGCAGCCTGCGCCAGCGTTCTCACTCGGGAGCTGGGCGCGACCGCGCTTGTAAACATAGGGGTAGCCGGCTCAACCTGCGAGGAGCTGGATATACTAGACGTGGTGCTCAGTAGCGAGGTGGTATTCCACGACGCCGATACCGCTGTACTAAAAAAGTATTACCCTTACCGAGAGAACTTTACTGCGGACGCGGGCCTCATAGAATTGGCGGAAAAAAGTATTGCCGCTTTGAAAGGCCGCGGGTTCGGCTACAAGGTGGGGCGAATTGCCACCGGAGATCTGTTTGTTGACAGCCTGGGAGCGAAAAACGATATCATCGCGAGGGTGAACCCCCTTTGCGTTGAGATGGAGGGCGCCGCCATAGGCCAGATAGCTCAGATGAGCGGGATACCCTTTCTAATCATTCGCAGCTTGTCCGATAAAAGCGACGGTAGCGCGGCTCTCTCTTTCGAGAGTTTTTTGGGCAAAGCAGCGGCCAACTCGGCGGCTATTGTATTGGGGATAATAAAGTTACAAAACAGCTAAAATTTCCTATACTTTTGCCTGACAAGCATATATAATGTCTATATTGGAGGAGTGTGCAAAATGCTGAAGTTAGATGCTTATAAGCTAAAATGGATTGCAATAATCGGCATGGTTACCAACCACATGGTGATTACTTGGTGGGAGATCATGCCTATCTGGCTGGCTTATCCGCTGTATGCCGCAGGTGGGTTGACCTTCCCTATAATGGCTTACTTTGTGGTGGAGGGGTACAGGCACACCTCCAACCTTGGGAAGTACATGCTGCGGCTGCTTACATTCGGGCTGATTGCGGCGCCGTTCCACATTTTGGCACTTGCGGTGCCTTTGGGCGGCGGGAACCCAATGTTCTATCCGTGGCTGAATATTATGTTCAGCATAGTCTTGGGCCTGATTGTTCTCAAGCTATACGACAAGATTAGAATCCGGGCGCTTTTCTGGCTGTTGTATGTTGTGGTAATAGTTCCGGTCTCATTCATATTCTTCGAGTGGTACTTTATCGGCACCACCATGGTACTGCTCTACCACATTATCCGCAATGAAAACATAAGGCGAATCGCGTCCCCGATTTTTGCGGGAGTGTGTTGGATTGTCTTCTCTTTGCTTGCCGGTATGGCGCCTATGCCGGAGGTCGAGGGCCTTGCAGACATGCTTGCCACCAACCCAGCCTTCCAAGTCGTGATGCCGACCTTTGCCATAGGCTGCTTTGTGGCGGCACTGCTGGTCAAAAACTACACCGGCGAGCGTGGCAAGCGAATGAAGTGGCTGTTCTACGCATTTTACCCGATACACTTGGCGGTGCTGGCCGCAGTTGCTTTGGCATTGGGTTTGATAGACTTGAGCGTATTCGGGCTGTAGGGGACGCACACCGAGACGTCCTAGCCCATTTTGGTTATATTTGTGGTAAATAGAAATAGCGGGCCTCCCAGTGTGCGGCCCCTACACCGATAGCGGTTAGCTGAAATGAGGTGTTGTTATTTCCCAGCAAAGCTCTCAAAACGCGGTGGAAATGCGCGGCATCACCAAAATCTACCCAAACGGTATTGCTGCCAACCAGGCGGTAGACTTCAGCGTGCGTGCCGGGGAAATCCACGCCCTTATGGGCGAGAATGGTGCTGGCAAATCTACCTTGATGAAAATCTTGATGGGCCTCGAGCAGCCACAGGAAGGTGAAATCTTTCTGGGCGGTGAGAAGGTCAGCTTTGCTTCGCCACAGGCGGCTATAGCCAAAGGTGTGGGGATGGTGCACCAGCACTTTATGCTGGTGCCCTCGCTTACGGTGGCTGAGAACATGGTGCTGGGTATTGAGCCCAAGAAGCATGGGGTGTTCTTCGATCGCGCGGGCGCAGTTGCACTGACCAAAGAGTATTCCGAGCGCTATGGCTTGCCACTTGACCCAAACGCTAAAATTGCCGACATCTCAGTCGGGATGAAGCAGAAGGTGGAGATTCTCAAAGCTTTGGTGCGTGGCGCGAAGATTCTTATACTTGATGAGCCTACCGCAGTGCTGACTACCCGGGAAACCGAAGAGCTCTTCAAGCAGCTGGTAATTCTTAAAGAGCAGGGGTTTACCGTTATCTTTATCTCACACAAGCTGTGGGAGGTCAAGCAGATCACCGATCGGATAACTATCATGCGCGGTGGCAAGTCGATGGGTGTGCACACTACCGCCGGTATTTCTGAGCAGGAGATAAGCCGGTTGATGGTGGGCAGAGACGTCATGCTCTCTTTGGAAAAAGAAAAGGCCGAGCCCGGCGGGTCGGTGCTGAATGTGCGTGGGCTAAACTACACCAACCAGTGGGGAAACCGAATGCTAAAGGATGTTTCCTTTACCGTGCGGGCTGGGGAGATTCTGGGTGTCGCGGGGGTAGAGGGTAACGGCCAGAGTGATCTAGTGCGGATACTATGGGGGTTTGAAAGCCCGGACAGCGGCAGTGTCGCTTTTGAGGGAGCCGAAATTTTGGGCGAGCCACAAAGTTGGCTGCGGGAGCTAGGTATATCTTACATACCCGAGGATCGTATGGTCTACGGCGCTGCAGGCGGTGCCAGCATCGAGGAGAACTTAATCTCTGACCGCGCTTGGGGGAAGCGACTGAATAAAGGGCCGTTCTTTAACGCCGGCGCTATCCGTAAAGAGTGCGACGATTTAATAAAGCGCTTTAAGGTGCTTGCTCGCTCCCGAGGGCAACGGGTGGGGATGCTCTCCGGCGGCAATATCCAAAAAGTTGTAGTGGCCCGAGAGTTCTCGGCGGGGCCTAAGCTGATTATAGCCGAGCAGCCCACCCGGGGAATAGACGTGGGTGCTACTGAATTTATCCGCGCGCGGATGGTCGAGCTGAGCAGACAAGGAGCCGGGGTGCTGCTGGTCTCTGCCGACTTGGCCGAGGTTATGCAGCTCTCGGACAGCCTTATTGTGATGTACGGTGGCGAGGTTGTAGCATACTTTGAGGACACCTCTGCCCTAACCGACGCCGAGATGGGCGAGTATATGCTGGGGCTGAGCAAGCAAAGCGCGGAAGAACTGGGAAGGGCTGCCCATGATTAACAGCGACAGGCTGCTCGAACTCAAGTTTAGTGTACTGCGTGGGCTGGCGGCGATATTTGTCTCTATAAGCGTGGCGGCGATACTTATCTTTATTATCTCCGACCAGCCGGGGAACGCTCTTTTTCAGCTGCTGCTAAGCCCTCTGGGCAATGAGCGGCAGATGTGGAATATCCTCGAGCGGATGATTCCATTCCTGTTTACCGGGCTTGCGGTCTGTGTGATGTTCTCTGCCAAGCAGTTCAATCTGGCAGCGGAGGGCAGTGTTATGCTGGGCGCGTTTATGGCGGCCATGACGGCGATTTATGTTCCAATGCCGCCCATAATCCACCCAATTGTCAGCATACTTGTGGGTGTAATCACCTGCGGGCTTCTTATGCTTATACCCGCGCTGCTGCATACAAAGCTGGGTGCCAACGTTCTGGTCTCTACCTTGATGCTTAACTTTATCATTCAGTTCTGCGTCCAGTTTGTGCTTGTGAACATCGTCGCGGACAGGAGCCAGGGTGCGCTGATGACCTACCAGTTTCTAGAGACCGCCGGAATACCGGCTATACGGTTTAACACAAGCTATGGCCTGGTGCTCGGCCTCGCAATGGTGGTTGTGGTCTCGCTATTCATTTACCGGACACGGTGGGGTTACGCGATACGTATGGTCGGCCTTAACAAGGAGTTCTCAGCCTACTCGGGACTGAAAGTTGCCGGGATTATCATACTTTGCCAGGTGATCGGCGGGATGCTGGCCGGGATGGGCGGCGCGGTTGAGATGCTGGGATTCTTTGACCGCTTCCGTTGGCGGCTGCTGCCCGGATATGGCTGGAATGGTATAACCATAGCTATTCTTGCCAAGAACAACCCGGCGCTGGTTCCGTTTGCGGCGTTCTTTTTGGCCTACCTCAGTCGCGGGGCAGTGAACATGACCATACACGCCGATGTGCCGTTTGAGATGATGGACATTATCCAGGCGGTGATTTTCCTTTTCTTTGCCGCTGAAAAATTCCTGGCCGGCTACCGCCAGAAGATGGTGGTCAAGAAGGCAAAGCGGGAGCTGGGCGAAGATCTGCCCGCCAAGAAAGGAGGCTAGAGCATGTTTGAGCAGATTGCAAGCAGTGTGTTCACCACGGCTTTTTTGGCCTCGGTTTTGCGGATTACCACGCCGATTTTGTTCGCCGCGCTGGCCTCGGTGATCTCTGAGCGTGCGGGGGTTGCGAATATCGGGCTTGAGGGTATCATGATGCTGGGGGCGCTCTTCGGCGTAATTTTCAGTGCCTGGACTCAGAGTGCGTTTGTTGGCGTGGTGGGCGCGGGGCTGGTTGGTGTGCTCATAGGCCTAATGATGGGTTGGTTTTCGCTCAAGCTGGGTACCGACATAATTCTCTCCGGCATCGCGGTCAACATGCTGGGGGCAGGGGGGACGATTTTTCTGCTCTTCATGTTTACCGGGCTTCGGGGAAATTCGGCGGCTCTTGATAGCCGGATGATACCTGCCTTGGAAATGCACTTCTTGGAGGGAATCCCGGTGCTGGGTGCATTCGCCCGGCAGTCGATCCTCACTTATGTCGCGCTGCTCTGTGTTTTTCTGGTGTTTGTGCTCCTCTACAAAACGCCGCTGGGGCTGAATATCCGCGCGGTGGGTGAGAACCCACACGCCGCCGATTCGGTCGGGATGAGTGTGCGCAAGGTCAAGTATATCGCCCTGGGCATCTCGGGCTTTTTAGCGGGCCTGGGCGGGGCTTACATGTCGATGTTCTACTCCCGGGGCTTTACCACCGATATGGTGGCCGGGCGCGGATTTATTGCTCTTGCCGCCCAGGCGATGGGTCGTGGAGAGCCGCTGGGCGCAATGCTATCTTCGCTGCTGTTTGGTGCGGCGGACGCGCTTAGCCACCATATGCAGGGCACGGCATTGCCATCCCAGCTGGTAGCTACGATTCCGTATGTTATTACGATAATTGGGCTCTCTCTTTACGCGGCGCGGACAATAGGCAAGGTAAAGCGCGCTCGCAAGGCGCGGGCCCAGACAGCAACCAACGCATAAAGGGGGAGGTGTTAGCTTGAGCAAGGATAGGACGCCAATAATCTTAGACGGTGACCCCGGTCATGACGATGCCATTGCCTGGGTGTTGGCCTTTGCCTGGCCGGAGCTGGAGATTTTAGGGGTTAGCACGGTTTCCGGCAATGCTCCCATCGCGCGGACTACCCGCAATATGTTGCAGATAATGACCCTGTTGGGCGTGCGGGATATACCACTGGCTCAGGGTGCCCAGCGGCCGATTGTTGGCGAGATGTTTACAGCGGCGTCGGTACATGGTGACTCGGGTCTGGATGGCCCTAAGCTGCCCGAGCCGAAAGTTGGGCTCTGCGGCCTTGGTGCCATAGAGCTTATGGCAAAACTGCTGGGCGAGAGCGCAAAGCCGGTTATGCTTGTTCCTATCGGCCCGCTGACCAATATTGCCGGATTGCTGCTGGCCTACCCCGAACTAAAGGCAAAGATAGCGGGCGTTTCTATGATGGGTGGCGGGCTGCTTATGGGTAACTGGACCCCGGCGGCGGAGTTCAATATCTTGGTCGACCCGGAGGCCGCCGCAATTGTTTTCGAGAGCGGTCTGCCCATCACAATGGCGGGGCTGGATGTTACCGAAAAAGCTTACCTCAGACCGGATGACTTTGGGCGTGTGCGCGCTGTCGGCGGCAAGGTCGCGACAATCGTGGCCGACTGGCTGGAATACTTCTACCAGTTCCACAAGAAGCTGGGATATTCCGGTGCGCCGCTCCACGACGCGGTGGCTATTGTGGCGCTGATACAGCCTGAAATCCTCACCATCCGCGAAGTCTACGTACAAGTAGAGACGCAGGGGGAATACTGCCGCGGGGCTACGGTCGGTGATTTCTTTGGCAGGGCGGGGCGGACACCAAACGTCAAGGCTATAATGGATGTTGACCGTGCGGCTTTTGTGGATTTGATTGTTGAAGCTGTGGCTAAGTACCGGGGAGGAGGCGAAAGGAATGCCTAAAATCCCTGTAATAATCGACTGCGACCCCGGCGTTGACGATATAGCCGCTCTGCTTTTGGCACGGCAGATTGAGCACTTTGACATAAAGGCCGTAACCACGGTGGCCGGGAATGTCGCACTTGAGCATACCACCCAAAACGCCCTACAGCTGCTCTCGTTCATAGGTTGGGATATCCCTGTTGGCAGGGGGGCCGAGGGTCCGCTTACCCGGCCGCTTGAGACAGCCGAGGAAATTCATGGGACGGGTGGTATGGGTGGTTTGACCTTGCCCGAGACCCAAAAGGCCCCCGAAACTGAACTGAACCAATAAAAACGGACAATAGACAAGAAGCCCCCTGATGTAGGATAATACTACACAGGGGGCATTGCCATGAAAAGAACATTCACACACGTCAAAAAGCTCGAATATCGTATAAT